>Ga0209911_100032_pt1 | contig 232145 bp, 201 predicted proteins | sample FECB21metaG_FD_188301 | JGI IMG/M metagenome (GOLD analysis project Ga0209911, IMG submission 188301) | Cyanobacterial communities from the Joint Genome Institute, California, USA - FECB-21 (SPAdes) (version 2) | ecosystem: Environmental > Aquatic > Thermal springs > Hot (42-90C) > Microbial... | reverse complement strand
CAAACACGGCTTTACTGAATTAATTACTGTTAACAATTATAAAAAAGGCTGATTTTATAGATTCCGGTCAATAGTACTAAATTACTGACTACTGGCGATCGCGATGTGCCAGTTGCGTAAGTCCTGAAAGTAACGAAGGCAAGATAAAATTGTTTTCTATCTAACTGAAAATGCTGGTGTAACTAAAAAAAACTGATGAGTATCAAACGTCGTGATTTTTTGCTGTTGATGGGAGCAAGTGCGGGTGCGGTAGCACTGAATTCCGTGTCAGGGTGCGATAGAAAATTTTCAGTGCAGCCCAATGGTTCACAAGCAAAAGCTTTATCAGTATTTAAACCTGTAAAAGGTCCGATTCCCTTACAAACTGCTGGGTTTAATCCCGAACAACAGCAAGAAGCTTATCATAACTATGAAGTAGTTGATGATTTGGTATTACCAGATGGTTTTGAATATCAAGTCATTGCTGCTTGGGGTGATCAAGTCGGCGATTCTCGATTTGGCTACAACAATGATTATTTATCATTTGTACCAACGGGAGAAAACGAAGGATATCTCTCAGTTAATTTTGAGTACATTAGCGCTACCCCTTGGATGCAAACTTACGCCAAAGTAATCGGAAAATCATTACCGTTTGATCAGGTAATTGCCAAAATCAACTCCGATTCCCAAGGGAAAAATCAGATAGATGCTTATAGCTTGAGTGAAAATGACCCGTTAAAAGCGGACATAAGCCAAATCTGTTCCGAAGCATTATTAGATCAGGGATTAGGTATTATTTCCATCCGTAAAAATGCTGATGGAAAATGGGAACGCACAAACAGCAATGCAGATAGACGCATCAGCGGAATTTCCGGTTTAGAAGATGGACGTTATCTCAAAGCTACTGGCCCTGCCGTAAGTATATTTCGCAAACAACAACGACTTGGTTACAACGATAAACTTGGCGATCGCATAATTGGAACTTTTGGTAATTGTGCAGGTGGAACCACACCTTGGGGAACAGTTCTGAGTGCGGAAGAAAATTTTCAAGCTCAGGTACCCGAACCAGTTTATGCAGACGGAACCTCCTTTGAACCAGACAAAGTTGGTTTTAGCATCGCCGAAGGAGATTTATACGGACAAGGTAACGTTTTTGGACTTGCTGGGAATAAATACGGTTGGATAGTAGAAGTAGATCCAGCTAACCCCAAGGATTATGGTACAAAACATAGTTGGTTGGGACGCTACCGTCATGAAGCAGTAGGAATGCGTGTCGAGTCAGGAAAACCTCTAGCGTTTTATTCAGGATGCGATCGAAGAGGTGGACACGTTTATAAATTCGTTAGTAAGGATAAAGTTTCCGACTCCAAAGACAAAGCTAATTCTCAACTGCTTTCTCAGGGAATGCTCTATGCAGCCAAATTTGACGCTAACGGTACGGGTAAGTGGATACCTTTAAATGCAGATACTTCTGTAAATCCAGATTTACCTAGTAATATTGCTGGAAATGTGATTAATCTACCACTCGGACTGCAATCGTCAGCAAACAAGCGGACACTGTTTGAAGTTCCAGAACCGATTCCAGGCAATTATTTAGCAGCATCAAAAGATGAAGAAATTACAAAGTATAAGCAAAAGTTTCAAAAACTTGGCGATTTATACACAGGTAACGATGAAGAAAAGCAGGGTGCAATATTGATTGACGCGCATTACGCTGCTAATGCTGTGGGTGCAACTTGTGCTGCTCGTCCGGAAGATACCGTAATTGCACCGAATGGAGACTTGTATATTTGTTTCACCTCCGGTACTCCTGGTAAAGAAGGTGGTCCCGATAGCAGAGTTTTCCAAGGTCCTAAAGGTGAAGTCGGTTATGAACATGGATGGATTATGCGTCTCACAGAAGACAGCAACGAGCCAGCAGCCATGACTTTTAAATGGGAAATGCTTGCTACTGGTGGTGAACCTGCAAGCGGTGGTATAGGTTTTGCCAACCCCGATAACTTGCTGATAGATAAAGGTGGTAATCTCTGGATGGTCACAGATACTTCAACATCTAAACTAAATAGTGCCGTCAAAAATCGTACCGATGAACAAGGTAAGCCTGCAAATATATCAGGATTATTTGGCAACAATAGTATTTGGTATATTCCCACTTCTGGTGAAAATGCCGGTAAAGCTTTCTTATTTGGTATGGGACCGATGGAGTGCGAAACAACCGGACCTTGTTTTACTCCCGACGAACAAACGATGTTTCTCGCTATCCAGCATCCTGGAGAAGCCAACGGTACTCGTTTAAATCAAGGTTCGGAAAACCGCGACTATTTAGTTTATACTACAACAGGAGAAGAGTTCCCCCAAACCCGTAAAGTTCCGATTGGTTCTAACTGGCCCGAGAAGACTTTAGATGCTCCTCCCAAACCTGCGGTTATTTATGTCACTAAAATCTAACTGAGTTAGTTGCAAATTATTATCAATTGGCGTAGAATTAATTCCAATGTGATTATAAACACGGCAGATTTATTTTTTTGAAATAAATTTGCAAGTAAATATAAAAGAACTTTAACGTTCTCATAAACACAAAGTAGCGAATTTACGCAATAATGGTATTTGTCATGCCTATTTATTAGTGGCTAAATATACTTGCAACCCCTTATTGTTACTGCTAAAAATTAATAGCTCTCCTAAGAGACTTGTCGAGCCAACAGCAGTATGTCTTTTTCAAGGGATTTACTCTGGATGAACAATATAATCACGAATAATTCATCTATAGAATAGCAGAGTTCCTTGAAACACTTCATCTACCTTTTGGCGTAGCCAAAAAAAACTAACTAAAGCGTTTAGGAAACACAAATCGCTAAACGCATGAGTTAAATCCTAAATTGATTTGACCATATTTTCAGGGTGGTGGCAAATCGATGGAATACCTTTGAACGCTTTTAAATCAAGCAAACACAAACCTTACCAATTACGGAATCTTTGATAATGTATTCTACAAATCGCCCTGGTAACAGTAACTTTTCGCAAAACCCTAACACTAACGCTAATAGCACTAACAGCAGTTCTCTGCCACAAAGATTATTTACACGTCGGGAAGTGATTCCACCACGTAACGACGTATTATGGCGGATTGAGCGTGGTGCAATCCGGACATTAACCTGGAGTGAAGATGGGGCATTTATCACTCTAGGTTACTGGGGTCCGGGAGATTTGGTTGGCTATCCACTTTCGAGAGTTAAACCTTACCAAATCGAATGTCTGACCAGTGTTGAAGTAAGCGTTCTACCACCTCAAATGTGGCAGCAAGACGTTGAAGCCTTGATATCTCACATTCAACAGTCAGAAGAGTTATTAAGTATAGTACATCGTAAACCAATTTCGCTACGTTTGTGGCAATTTTTATGTTGGTTGGGTGAAAAATTCGGTCGTGAAGTTGAACAAGGTAAACTTATCGACCTTAACGTTACCCATCAAGAGATGGCAGAAGTGTTAAATACCACACGTGTTACCGTAACTCGTTTGTTGCAACAGTTTGAAGATGAACAGAATATAGTACGTCACAAACGTCGTATCATTCTACGTTTACCCAATAAAGCTGTTAAAAATTAATCACAGATGTTAGGTGGTTAACACTGTTAACTACTTAACATTTATTTGGTACAATTAGCTTGTTTATTCATAAGTAAAATCCCTTAAACTAATCTTAATTTAAGGGTACAACTTATGATTTAATAAATAAATAAACATAATTGTATCGGTGTGAGTGGAAAGATGAGAAAAGTTATTTGGAATATTCTGAAACTAAGTCCCGTTATAGTAGCAGCAACACTTTTTACGACTAACACCGTATTAGCAGAAGAAATCAACGAACAAGTAACACCTGTTGCTGAGTTGTCTGAAGAAACCAGCCCTATGGGTCAGGTAACATCAGTATCGCAGTTTTCGGACGTACAGCCAACAGATTGGGCATTTCAAGCACTGCAATCATTGGTAGAGCGTTACGGTTGTATTGCAGGTTATCCCAACGGGACTTATCGCGGAAATCGGGCTTTAACTCGTTATGAATTTGCCGCAGGTTTGAACGCTTGTTTGGATAGAGTTAACGAACTGATTGCAACAGCGACAGCGAATATAGTTAGTAAAGAAGATTTAGCTACTTTACAACGTTTGCAGGAAGAATTTAGTGCAGAATTAGCAACCTTAAGAGGTCGGGTAGATGCACTTGAAGCACGTACTGCGAGCTTAGAAGCAAATCAATTTTCAACTACTGCTAAATTAAAAGGTGAAGCAATATTTGCTTTATCTCAAGCTTTCGGAGACCAGGTAGCAGGTACTGGGAACAACTTAGACACCAATACGACCTTTAGCGATCGCGTTCGTTTAGATATAGATTCGAGTTTTACAGGAAAAGACAAATTAAGAGTTCGTTTAGAAGGGAAAAATATCGCCCAATTTGACGGTGGAAGCAGTTCTAGACCTAATTTAACTGGTACCAGCATGACCCGTTTGGGTTTTGACGGAGACAACAGCAACGACTTTGAAATTGGCGAATTATGGTATGAGTTTCCACTCGGTAATGCTTTAAGAGTGCATATTGATGCCGTCAGCGGTGAATTCAACGATAATATAAATAATTTTCATCCCGCTTTTGAAAGCAGTGGTGGTGGTGCGATATCACGCTACGGACGTTTTAGCCCCATTTACAAACAAGGTGATGGTGCTGGTATAACCTTAACCTTCGCTCCCAAATCACCCATCAGCGCATCAGTTGGTTACTTAGCAGAAGACAACAGCAGCCCAGATGCAGGTTTCGGAGTTTTTAATGGTTCCTATGCAGCCATCGGTCAAATTGCTTTTCAGCCGAGTAAATCATTTGGTGTTGGTTTAACCTACGCTCGTACCTATCAAAATAGTCAAGGTGGCGTTAATTTATTTGATTCTACAGGTAGCGCTCTTGCCAATCGTCCCTTTGGTAATATTGCAACTACCGCGAATCACTATGGTGTTCAAGCCTCACTCAGCCCCAGTTCTAAATTTGCTCTTTCAGGTTGGGCTGGTTTTTCAGACGCAAACGCCAAAGCTGGAGCGGATGCAGGTTCTGATGCAGAAATGTTCTATTGGGCGGCTTCCTTGGCTCTCAGAGACCTTGGTACTAAAGGAAGTACCCTGGGTGTTATCTTTGGTCAACCACCGAAAGTTACTGATAATACTGGTGTTCTTGGAGAAGATACAGACACTTCTTATCATTTAGAAGCACTTTACAAGTTACCCATCAACGATAATATTGCTATCACTCCTGGTGTGTTGGTTATTTTCAACCCGGAACACAATAATAACAACGACACTATTTATGTAGGTACACTGCGTACTACTTTCAAATTCTAAGATTGTGTCAGTAATTATATTTCAGAAGTCGGGTTTTTAATTAAATCAGTGAACAGTGAACAGTTATCAGTTATCACGGTTTCAGTCGGGGTTAAATCCCCGACTGAAACACACCACTTGCCGGAAATGGGGGACTCTGACTCCCAATTGATTTACAGTTTTTAACTGATAACTGTTGAAACAGTTTTTAACTGATAACTGATAACTGTTGAAATAGACATCTCCGAAAAAGAATGTAGAGACGCGAACCCTTGCGTCTCTACAAGTTTTGTGGGTGACACATATTTAATTTCCGGATATGTCTAATATTCTCTTATAAAACACAATTATCCTCAAAAACCCGACTTCTCACTTAACCAAACCTAACTCAGAATTTAATCTAATTTGCAAAATAAAATATAGATAGTGATAAAAAATACCAATAAAAAAGAATAATTCTGCTATAAAACTTTAGAGAAGCGCGAGCAACGCTAATATACCTAAGAACAATTATTTATCTACGCTTCACAGATAAAAAATCATAAATAATTCTATATATAGATATGGAAAAGGTATGTTAGTTGACTTGTTTTCACTACGAGTATTGTTTTTTAATTTAATACAACAACTCCCAGCAAATATTCCTATTCGTAAAAGAAAAAATGAATAACTTGGTGGTGGTTGAAACGGTAGGTGTGAGTGAGAGAGAAAAAAATGACAAAGCTTTTTTGGAACGTTTTCAAATTAAGTCCAATAGTTATTGCTGCAACATTTTTCGCTGCTAACAGCGCATTCGCTGGTGAAGTAAGTGAAAAATCCACTTCTGTTGCTGAGCTATCGGTCGAATCCAACAACATTGGTCAGGTAACATCCGTTTCCCAGTTTTCCGACGTACAGCCCACCGATTGGGCATTCCAAGCATTACAGTCTTTAGTTGAGCGCTACGGTTGTATAGCAGGTTATCCGAACGGAACCTTCCGTGGAAACCGTGCTTTAACCCGTTATGAATTTGCCGCTGGTTTGAACGCTTGTTTAGATCGGATTAACGAATTGATTGCGATCGCAACCGAAAGAGTTGGTTCTGGTGACTTAGAAACCTTGAAGCGCTTGCAAGAAGAGTATGCTGCGGAATTGGCTACTCTACGTGGTCGTGTAGATGCTTTAGAATCTCGTTCTGCGAAATTGGAAGCTAATCAGTTCTCCACAACCGCTAAGTTAAGTGGTGAAGTTATAATGGCAGTCTCTGGTGCTTTTGGCGATCAGAAAGCTAATGGTAACGGAGATATAGAAGACAATGTTATCTTATCTAACCGCGCTCGCTTGAACTTTGATAGCAGTTTCACTGGTAAAGACAGGTTGAGAGTTCGTTTGCAGGCTCGCAACACTCCTAAGTTTAGTGAAGCAACTGGCACTAACATGGCTCGTTTGGGCTTTGATGATAGCAACGGTAACAATTTTGAACTCACCGAATTAAACTACACCTTCATGCCTGTTAAAGGTGTTAGCGTTAAGATTGACGCTAATGAAGCTGATATCTACGACAACGTTAACGTATTCAACCCCTTATTGAGCAGCAGTGGTAGTGGTGCTATCTCCCGTTACGGTCGTTTCAACCCCATCTATCGTGCTGCCAGTGGTAAAGCTGGTGTAACAGCTACCATCGGTAGTAAGGATTCTCCGATCAAATTGACTGGATCTTATACTTCTGGTAATCCAACTAATACCGATATTGGATTGTTCAACGGTAACAATGCTTTCTTAGGTCAAGTAGAATTCAAACCTGTAAAAGCTTTGAACATCGGTGCCACCTACGTGCGTCGTTTTGATGGTAGCGGTGCCAATATTACTGGTAGCACGGGTAGTAGCATAGCTAGCAAACCTTTTAATGGTGCAGTTACCTCCAACCACTACGGTGTACAAGCGGCTTTACAACTCGGTAAAACCACAACTCTTGGTGGTTGGTACGGTTTTGTTGATGCCGATCAAACTAATGGTACTGAAGATTCAGAAGTCCAGTACTGGGCTGCGACACTCGGTATGAAAGACTTTGGTGCTAAAGGTAATACTTTGGGTTTAATATTCGGTCAACCTCCTAAATTGACTAAAATCACTAACGGTACTCCTGACCAAGATACTTCTTACCACTTAGAAGGTCTTTACAATATGAAGCTTAATGACAGAATTTCTGTTACTCCTGGCTTGTTGGTAATCTTCAATCCTGAACACAATAAAGAGAACGATACCGTTTACGTTGGTACACTACGTACAACCTTCAAGTTCTAAATCGGTATCGATAAAAGACTTCAAAATATAGCCCTTTTCGGTTGAGTGCAATACACTTCGTAGAACCTCACCCCGCCGTACTGCTCCCCTCTCCTTATTAAGGAGAGGGGAAGGGGGTGAGGTTTTAGTGTATTGGACTCAACTGAAATTTTTTATATACAAAGATTTACTTAATTGCGGTATCTTAAAATGCAGCAGCATTGAAAATTTGCTCTACAGTTAAATTTAATTCAGGAAATGCTTTTGATTGAATAGCTCCACTTTTTAGGGAAGTTCTCACATATTGACCATTTACTAATTCACACCGGGTAAAAGTTGGTTCTTTTGGACTCCCAATAAACTCTTTACCACCAAGTCCTAAATAATCTACAATCCAGTATTCGGGTATGCCAATATCGCTGTATTCATCAAACTTTAATGCGTAATCGTCCTGCCAATTTGTACTTACCACTTCTATAACTAATGGAATTGTTGCACTTTGAGAAACAGTGGATTCCTTTCTGTACAATGGTTCGTTTGCTAAATTACGTTTGTCTAATACTAGAACATCAGGTAAAAAGCCAGAATCTTTACCGTATGGCTTGACTAAAACTTTTGAACTTAAAAAATAAGGTAATTTTAATCGATCAAACTCTACAGTTATTTTTGTTGATAAAAACCCTGTAACGTTTTCATGTTCCCCGATTGGTTGAGCCACTTCTACAAGTACCCCTGAATGCAGTTCATATCTTTTATCCCCCGTTTCTAATTTGACGAAATCTTCAAATGTTATCAACGTTTCTGTTAGTATTTTAGGTAGAGTTTGAGTCATTTTTCCTATTTAAAATTAAAATTAAAGTTGATTATTCTGGCGTAATTGGTGAAATATCTACTGGTGGTCTATCATTACTCCAAGCCCACCATATATGACCGCAGTTACAGTAGTAAAATTCCTGCCATTTCCGGTGATACTGTTCTGTAACAACAGGAGAACGTCTATTTATCCAAACTTTTTCGGCTTCGCGACTAGTTGAACCACATTTAGGACAGCAAAATTCTAAGGCATGAGTTGCCTGATTTGTCCATTGAGGAGGTAAGGGAGCAAAAGCATCCATAAAAATTAATGTTTAGTGGTAATGGGTAATTGGTAATTGGTAATTGGTAATTGATAATGGGCTAGTAATTTTACTTTACAGAAAAACAACAAAATAGTATCAACAATAAAAAATAGCAATCCGCAAGAATTAGGATTTAGCAAAAAGGTAAATTTTTTATTGTAGGGAAGACAATCTACACCGTGTTTTGGCTCCCCTACAATCTTACCCAATTACCAATTACCTATTACCCATTACCTTTCTTTGAATTATGGAGCCAAAGGTAGAAATTCGTCGTTTGTCTGATTTAATGCCTGCTTCTGCTAGAAATACAGTAAAAATCTTGAGTAAAGCCGAACAGGAAAAGGTCATTGATGCATCTTTACCATTACCTTGGCATCGGCAAAGACTAATATATATTAACTTTGATTTGTGGCGTAATCTTACAAAACCACAAAGAGACTTACTATTATTACGTACTGTTAGCTGGTTGATAGAGGTACAGTGGTTTAAACCCGATATATATCAAGGTGTTGCGCTAGTTGGATTATTTGCTGGGTTGATCGAATCGGCTCAAGGCGATGTAGTAGGTGTTATTGCATCTGGTGGATTAAGCGCGATCGCCATATTCAGAATTTTACGTCACAATCGTTCTCAACAATCAGAAATTGCTGCCGATTTAGCTGCGATTAATTTAGTACAGCGACGAGGTTATTCGGAAGCCGAAGCCGCAGAACATTTGTTAAAAGCAATCGAAACTGTTACCAAAATTGAAAAACATTCTACTTTAAATTTTATCGAGTTAATTCGTACTCAAAATTTGCGAACAATCGCGGGTTTTTCTAAGTTAGTTGACAGTTGACAGTTGTTGGTTGATAGTAACCTCTAACCTCTAACCTTTAACCTCTAACCTCTAACTTATAGACAATGATAAATTTTGTATTCATATCCGTTGATTCCTGGTAAAGCTTGAGTATCAGTAGTACAGGATGGTAGGGTTAATGAAGTTTTTTGAACTGTACGGAAGTTGGTTAACCACAAGTCGAAAGGACGTGGTAATGTTTGGATTTGTTCTATTAAAGTTGCTGTAGCAGTGTCGGATTTTTGATCTTCAGGGATAATTAAAAATTGAGCATTTAAAGGTGAATTACTCTTTTGAATTTGTTTGGCTATACCCATGATTTCCCCAGTCTCCGCTAAGCTGCGGTGAGTATTAGCAATTAAAACGGGTTTAGTTCCAGATACATTTTCAATAATGGGAAGTAACAAATCAGGTCGGTAATATTTTTGATAACCAAGATTAGATACAACAGTAATTCCACTTAATAATCCCATAACCCACATGATAGCTACAGCGCTTTTACCATCAACTTTGAATTGAGGAAAAGCTGGACTAGTAAAAGTATTTTGCTGCCAACAAGCGGCGAGTATAGCCCCTAACAATACCATTACAACCGGAAAATAAACGAAATTGTAACGAGCGCCGCGAGTAATATCTATACCAAAAAAATAAGTAATTATAAAAAATAGGGCAATTACTGATAATAAAATACCAGTAAATGTTTGAGTCATCAAATGATTTTCTTTATCTGAATACTGGATTTTGAAATTATGAAATAAAATTGGTATTGTCCAGACAAAGAAAATTATCATTACTAATCCAGAAGGAATTACTATTGCAAGTTGTGGTGATTCAACTGGTAGTAAACAAATCATTGTAATCCAACCAGCTAATGATTGGAAAATTGGATTAAGTAAATCCATAAAATTGCGATCGCTATTTTTTATCCATTGCGTTAATTCTCCTGTATAACGATTAGATATAAATAGATATAACCAAAATAAACCAGTTGCGATAGTACCAATAACTGCGGCATAAATAGTCCACCACAATTTTAAATTACTAATTTTTGATTGAGGATTAAGCCAATATTTCATCAATACTATAGCTTGACCAAAAAGAATAAAACTGAAAAAATAATGAGTTGAAATTCCCATTGCATTAATCACCAACCAAATTAAAGCAATAGTAATAGGTAAAGGCTGTTGTTGTTGAATGCGACGGACAGCAATTACCAAGCAACATAGGGAAGCAATTACCCATAAAGTACCTAAAGTATAATGACGGGCTTCCTGAGCTAAAAAAATGCCGTAGGGAGACACTGCGATAAATGCAGCAGCTAGCTGTGCTATTAAAACAGAACGAAAACTTAATCGTGCTAAACCGTAAATTGCTGGAATCGAAGCAATACCAAATATTGCACTAATACTACGGGCTTTGAAGATTAAATCTTGTTCTGACCATAAAGATATCCACCAATGAGACAAAATAAAATAAACTGGTGGATGAATATCTTCTGTAAGTATTTTTTGTAATACCTGTTTGACGGCAAAATTTTCATTAATTTGTAGAGGTTGTAATAAAACATCAATACTGATGATTTGATTCAACGGTACTGTTTTAAAACTATTACCCAAACTAAAAACTATTGTCGCGAATTCATCAATCCAAACGGGTTTACTTGTCAAATTGGTGAAACGAAAAACAGTACCAATTAATATAGATATCGACAAAAGGATTAACTGATTCAATCTTATTTTTTTTGATGAAATTATCATTATTCTTTGAATTAAATTGCATACAAGAGTATTAATATAAATAACATTTTTGATTGAGTTAATTATTGAATTATGGCGAATATTACCAATTACCCATTCTAATCACGGATTAAAAAGGATTACACGGATTACACCGATTTTAATTACCCATTACCAATTACCAATTCAATATTTACTTTACCTGGGTTACTCGCCAACTAAGTTTAAAATTTACCCAAAAATTCCATACAGTCGCGACAGCAATGGCAATTAAATTAGCTATATAACGATTGGCAATGAAAAAATTAAATACTAAATTCAACACTAATACATTAATCACTAATCCAGCTAAACAAATCAAGTTGAATTTCACAAATCGCTTTAAACGTTGTGTGAATCCTTTTTGTTGCATAGCGACATCAGCAAAAGTCCAAGCGTCATTCCACAAGAAATTATTCAAAATTGCAATTTCTCCCGCAATAATTTTACTGCGAGTTAAAGGCAAAGCTAAAGTACTAGGGTCGCTGAGCAAGTAAAGTATTGTCATATCTACAAATACCCCGCTTAAACCTACCAAACCAAAGCGAATAAATCTACCAATGGGAAAATTCCAACGCTGACTCAATTGTTCTACAGCTTCCGTAGAAAAACGCAGCCTCAGTAAATGTCGGATATAGTCAAGATAATGTTTCCAACTCACTTTACTTTCTCCATCTTGACGCTCACAAAACACATAACCGACTTCAGCGATTCCCTTTACTCTTCCTCTTCCCAAAATCTCTAACAGAATTTTGTAACCGATGGGGTTAAAAGTTATATTTTCTACGCAGTTACGACGTACCATAAAATAGCCACTCATCGGGTCAGAAACTCTACCAGTGACTCGTGGTAAAATCAATAATCCCAGCATTTGAGCGCCGCGAGATAAAAAACGTCGGATAAAACTCCAACTACTTACCCCACCACCTTCTACATGACGACTTGCGACAGCTAAATCATCTTTTTCAATAGCTTTTAGTAGTTGTAACAATATATGAGGTGGATGTTGTAAATCTCCATCAATTACACCTAATACCCTTCCCCTAGCATTTTGCCATCCGCGAATTACAGCCGAAGAAAGTCCCCGTTCATTTTCCCGTCGCATTACCCGTAACTGCGGAAATTCTGACATCATAGACAAAGCAACTTCCCAAGTACCATCCGGACTATCATCATCAACTATGATTAATTCATAGTCTCCCGGTATACTTTCATCAAGCAAGCTAGTCAAAGTCCTGACGATTTTATTGATATTACCAGCTTCTAAGTAAGTAGGAATCACCAATGAAAACAGAATACTTTGATTCGTAACATCTGCTTCTCTTGGTAATCCAGGAATTCGTAAAGAACCGTTGGGGACTGACAAAAGCTTCTTCGGTTGAATAATACTCATTTAGTTGACAGTTGACAGTTGACAGTTGACAGTGGACAGTGGACAGTGGACAGTGGACAGTGGACAGTTGACAGTTGACAGTTGACAGTTGATGGTTTAACTCCTAACTCCTAACTCTTAACTCCTAACTCCTAACTCCTAACTCCTAACTCCTAACTCCTAACTCCTAACTCCTCACTCCTAACCATCAACTGTCCACTGATTTTGATATTACCTGTAAAAATAATAGATGTGCCTTGATTTTTGATAAACACTATTTTTTTTATACATTGCCGTGAAAAATCTTGTAAAAAATTCCGTTGATACAATTCTAGAATGTGCTTTGACGGGTTACGATTTATCTCCTGAACAAGGAATTACATTATTAAAGCAAACCGAACCAAGTATTATTGCTGCTATCCATACCACAGCCGATAAACTACGATTTTCTCAAGTCGGAGATACTGTTACCTATATAATCAATCGAAATATTAACTTTACTAACATCTGTGAGCAACATTGTAGTTTTTGTGCTTTCCGAAGAGATGAAGCTGATAAAGATGCTTTCTGGTTGGATTGGACACAAATTCTGGAAAAAACTACAGATGCAGTAAAGCGGGGTGCGACGGAAATTTGTATGCAAGGTGGATTGAATCCTGAAGCAAAAATAGATGGTAAATCTTTGAATTACTATCTCAAGTTAGTAGAAACTATTAAACAAGAATTTCCCCATCTTCACCTTCATGCTTTTTCTCCCCAAGAAGTACAATTCATCGCCAAACTTGATCAATTAAGTTATACACAAGTCATAGCCGCTTTACAAGCAGCGGGAGTGGGTTCCATGCCGGGAACAGCAGCCGAAGTATTAGATGATGATGTCAGACGGATTCTTTGTCCCGAAAAAATTAATTCCGCAACTTGGTTAGAAATTGTTGCTACTGCTCATCAATTAGGTTTACCTACAACTAGCACCATGTTATCAGGACATATCGAAACTCCTGAACAGCAAATCGGACATTTAGAAAAATTGCGATCGCAACAACAAATTGCCATAAACAAAGCTTATCCGGCTCGGATAACTGAGTTTATTTTATTACCCTTTGTCGGACAAGAAGCGCCAAAACCCTTACGCCGCCGTGTCGGACGCGACCAACCAGAGTTAGATTCGTCACTATTACTTACTGCTGTAGCTCGAATTTATTTAGGAAATTGGATATCAAATCATCAACCAAGTTGGGTGAAATTAGGAATCGAAGGAGCAGCCAAAGCTTTAAATTGCGGTTGTAACGATATTGGCGGCACTTTGATGGAAGAGCATATTACCACAATGGCAGGTGCAATTGGCGGTACCTGTATGTCCGTCTCAACTCTACAAGCGACCATAACTTCTTTAGGAAGACCATACCAACAACGGAATACCTTGTACAAGAAAGTTTAACAATTTTGGATTGGGAATAGTTAGGAGTTAGTACCACCGGAGTTAGGAGTGAGGAATTAGGAGTTAAGAGTTAGTTGTCCCCTTGTCCCCTTGTCCCCTTGTCCCCTTGTCCCCTTGTCCCCTTGTCCCCCATCCCCTTGTCCCCCATCCCCCATACTTAATGGTTCTTCAAAAACGATCCCCAGGATACAAATAAAGGATACGATGGACGTTGATTTGAGTATTTGTTCATAAACCAAGAAAAATGAAGCGCTATTGGTCACGTTTACTTGCCCTAGTTTTGGTTGCAGTCATCAGTTTGACTGGATGTTCTGGTAGTCCAGACAATCTTACCGGGGATTATCAGCAAGATTCCTTAGCTATAGTTAATGTGTTGAGAAATGCCTTAGCTTTACCTGATGATGCCGCTGATAAAGCAGCAGTTCAAGGAGAAGCACGTAAAAAGATTAATGAGTTCGCTGCTCGCTATCAGCGGAATTCATCTGTATCTGGCTTAAGTTCTTTTACTACTATGAGAACTGCTCTCAATTCCTTAGCTGGACATTACAGTTCTTATCCTAACCGTCCTGTACCTGAAAAGCTAAAAAATCGTTTGGAACAAGAGTTCAAGCAAGTAGAAGCAGCATTAAGACGTGGTGCTTAAGTAGTTACTGTATCTATGGATAATTTGACGGTTAGTAGTTAGAAATTAAATAAACAACTACTAACCGTATAATCGTAAACAATTATTAATTTTTGATTATTTTTGATTTATTATCAATTAATGTTTATTTGCTTTGAGTAAAGGAAATTATTTAAATAAATAAATAAATAAATAACTAACTATCATCGGACTTACGCCAGAATCACTTTTTTAGCCACATATTGCGTAAGTGCTAAAATAATCAAAAAAAATACATAATTAGTTGAATTTACTCAATTGACGTTTGGAGAAAAATCCCATAATCATATAGGGCAACACAAATAGGAAACTAGAAGTCTATCAAATATAAGCTTCAAAACTCTGATAGTGAAAATTTGTAATAAAATACACATTACCTCAGAGAAGTGTATTGGGGTTAGTATCGTTTTTTAATTTTGTTAGTAAGTATGTCTAAGCGTGCCTTGAATGTTGCAAAGCCAAAGTTGATTTTACAACGTTTGTTAACGGTTATTTTCAGTACTAGTTTGCTTGTTCCTTACCTAAATCGACCTGCAAGCGCACAAGTAACCAGATATTGTCATATTACATCCAGTGCAGCCCAAGAAAAAGAGCAATTGCGGTTGTCAGCCCAAAAAGGCGATCGCGATGCAGAAAGACGTTATCAGCAGTTGGTGAGAGAACATTCGGGAGCAGTACAGGACTGTCGTAGACGCACGTGGCCCCAAGTGCAAGCGATTTGGCTGCGTTTGTATCCCTGCGACGTTCAAGCGGGGTCGCTGCAAAAAATCATGGATAATATAGTCAATCAAGGCTACAACCAAGTTTACGTAGAAACTTTTTTTGATGGACAAGTACTGTTACCAGCAAGTAGTAATAATACAGCATGGCCTTCAGTGATTCGGACTCCAGGTCAAGAAAACACCGATTTATTAGCGCAAGCGATTCAAAAAGGACGGGAACGGGGATTAAAAGTATACTCTTGGATGTTTACCACTAACTTCGGCTATACTTACGCTAAACGTCAAGATCGAGAAGATGCGATCGCCCGCAATGGCAAAGGTCAAACTAGCCTATATGTAGTAGATAACGGTTCTCAAGTATATGTTGACCCTTATAATTTAGAGGCAAAACGGGACTATTATCAAATGATGACGGAGGTAATGCGCCGTCGTCCTGATGGAGTATTATTTGACTACGTGCGTTATCCGCGTCAAGCGGGTACGGATTCCATCGCTACCAGAGTTACAGATTTATGGTTGTATAGTAAATCTACTCAACAAGCGTTATTCCAACGAGCGCTAAATAACAAAGGATTGCAGATGATTCGGCTGTTCTTGAGCAAAGGTTACGTCACATCAACAGATATTGCTCAACTAGACGCACAGTATCCCGAAGAAGCAGAACCCTTATGGCAAGGACGTAATCCAACCATACAGCAAAAAGCGATCGTTCCTCCGGAAGAAAGACAACCTCTACTGCAATCAGAATTATGGCAACTTTCCGTTGCTCATACGATGCAGGGTATTGTAGATTTTTTAGCATTAGCAGCTTACCCAGTTCAGCAGCAAGGTGTTCCCGCAGGAGTAGTATTTTTTCCTGGTGGAAACCAAACAGTAGGAAAAGGTTACGATTCTCGCTTACAACCTTGGGATAGATTTCCTAGTTCCTTAGAATGGCATCCGATGGTTTACGGTAAATGTGATAGTACCAACTGCATTATCTCCGAACTCAAGCAAGTATTAAATACAGCAAAACCAGGAACCCAGATAATTCCAGCCTTAGCTGGTGCTTGGGGTAAATCCATGAGCAATCGTCCACCTTTAGAAGAGCAAATGCAAGATTTGAGTCAATACAAATCATCTCTCAAAGGAGTCAGCCATTTTGCTTATTCTTGGCAACATCCCGAAGATGATAATAACCGAAAATTCTGTCGGGTACGCTAATGAAAAATTAAACAATTAAATGTAGAGACGTAGCCGGGCGTTACGTCTCATAAAATCACCGAACCAATATAAAATGTCGCGACAGATATAGAGCAGACAATAAACGCAACACAAAAATCTTAATTAACTACCAAAAAAGTAGTTCAATTTAATTTCAATATTAGTACTAGAGCCAACTACCAAAACTGCTGAATCCCCAAACTTAGGAGGCCCTGTAACAATTCGAGGATTTCGAGAAAATCCGAAACCTTCTGTAGGTATACCTAAAGAATTTGTATTCAGTTTACCATCACCATTGCTATCGTGAAACATTGCTATGGCATAGGTACCAGATTTCAAAGAAGGAATATTCAATTCAACAGAACTATCTTCAAGTTTGACGCATTTTGCTTTTAAAGCATTTTTATCATTGTTAGGAAAACCGCGACTGCTAGAAAAAATACTAAAACAAACTTGTCCTTTTTGACTTCTTAGTCCCTTAACTGTAACACCAAGATTACTATTAGCAATACCCTCAGCACTAGGTACAAATGCGAAGCTACCGATAATGCTAAAAAGTAAGATACCGACGTGAAACTTATTCTTCAGTAAATTCATAGAGATAAAAAAACAATAAACTCTCAAAGCATAAAGCAAAAAAATTTACTCTATAAATTTATTACTACACAATGTTACGATTTAATCAGCGAATTTTACAATGTAGTTGTTATTGCAAACTATCTGGGTCTATACCCAAAGCTTTTAAACGTTCCGCAAGCATTTGTACTCGATTTTCCGCTGTTTGACGACGTTCTTCGGCTTCAATAATCCGTTCTTCGGGCGTAAAAAACCTTTTTCCTGACTCGTTGTACCAATACAACCATTCCCGCGTTATACCTTGATAAGTACCTCTTTCACACCCAATTCCCAAACCAACTTCTGGTAGCCAAACAGGATTATCTGAGTGTAAAACGTACTCACCATTGACTAATTTATAGACTTCTAAAGGTGCTTTGCGGCGACGTTGGGGATTGTATACTACATAATATAAAATTTCTAATTCAGCATAAAATTCTTTTTTGCTAGTATATTCCCCTCGATAAGTTTGAGAAACAACTTCTAAAACCATAATTGGCAGCTTGTTTTCTTCCCAAAGTACGTAACTCAAGCGTAGAGCTTCATCAATAAAACGTTCAACACCCAAACTGAGAAATCCATTAGGGACAATAGCTGGTTTTTTTGGATCGTAATAAATTCCCATATCCACACCAAAAAACCAATCCCGACGTTCAGCCCAGATTAAAGCTAGTATCGCTTTAAGCAAACCCGGAATTAAATCTTGCAGTTCATTATCCACAGGTGTTTCGTCAGAGTCTGGTAATTCCTCAGAAGAAGGTAAGCAATGTAACGGATTGTAGTTTAGCATGAGAGGTTTACCACAATTGATGCGCTATAGATATCTTAGTTAATCAATCACAAAAAATGCCCACAGATTAGAAACCTGGGCAATAAATATTTTTATATTTTTATCAATTGTAGGGTGTGTGACGCTTCGACGAATTCAGTAACCAATCAGAAGACTTCTAGCGTCACGCACCAATGATTTTTCTTATGAGTAGTTGTAAATGCTAATTAAATCACAATTCCCATACGTGATCGGGATTATTGAGTGCAGCACGAACAGATGTTAAATTAGCAAGGTCTTTAAAAGGTATCAAAAAATACTGATTTTCTGGTGGCTATAAAAATTAAATGTTGGGCTAAGTTGTTGCGCATTTAATTTGTATTTTTCTAGCGGGCAGGATGCCCGCACTACAAGATTTTAATAAAATTTGAATATACAAATTAAAGGCTTTTTAGCTTATGTCCTATCGGACACGCTGCGCTAACGTTCCTCAACCCAACCTACTAACTATTTTCTCTGTGTTTCTTTCCTCTGCGTTCTCTGCGCCTCTGCGGTTATTTAAAATCAATTGGTGCGTGACGCTACAAAACTTATAACCACCAACAAAAATTATCAAAGCGTCACATACCCTACAAATCCCACAAAAAAAATACCCTACAAATCCCACAAAAAAAAGGACAGGTTTCAAACCCATCCCTTTCTACAAAATCAAAATTACTATTTAACTAACTACCAATTTCCGGCGCACTCATCGACACCGCAGGCACTTTTTGCTGAGCCAAACTTGGTACAGAGCCACGCAATCTTGCCGTTAACTGCAACGTTGTCGCATCGTAAACCTGAGTCAAAATCTTCGGATACAAGCCAATTCCAATAATCGGAATCAACAAACAAGCCACAATAAATATCTCGCGGGGTTCAGCATCAATCAGCTTTTGAGTAGAAATCAACTCTTGATTTTCTTCCCCGTAGAAAATCTCCCGCAACATTGATAGGAGATAAATCGGAGTCAAAATTACACCAACTGCCATTAAAAACACCACAAAAATCTTAAAAGTGTTGCTATAAGCATCGCTGGTAGAAAAACCGACGAATATCATCAACTCCGCCACAAAACCACTCATTCCTGGCAAAGCTAAGGAAGCCATCGAACAAGTAGTAAACATGGCAAAGATTTTACCCATTTTTTGACCAACACCGCCCATTTCATCGAGCATCAAAGTATGGGTTCGATCGTAAGTCGCACCAACCAAAAAGAACAAACTCGCTCCAATTAATCCGTGAGAAACCATTTGCAGTACCGCTCCACTCAAACCTAAGTCAGTGAAGCTAGCAATACCAATCAGTACAAACCCCATGTGAGAAATTGAAGAATAAGCGATTTTCCGCTTCAAATTACGTTGCGCGAAGGATGTCAAGGCTGCGTAAATAATATTTACAACCCCCAAAATGATTAACGCTGGCGCAAAATAAGCGTGAGCATTGGGCAGCATTTGGGCATTCATCCGAATCAACGCATAACCGCCCATTTTTAACAAAATCCCGGCTAGCAACATATGTACAGGGGCTGTAGCTTCACCGTGAGCATCCGGTAGCCAGGTATGCAGAGGAATAATCGGCAATTTGACAGCGTAAGCGATTAAGAAAGCTGCATACAGCGCCAGTTCTAAATTGATGGGGAAATTTTTAGCGCCCAACGTTGCCATATCAAAGGTCACGTTATCGCCGTAAAATGCCATTGTCAGGGATGCGAGCAGAATAAACAACGAACCACCAGCGGTGTACAAAATAAATTTGGTGGCTGCATACTGTCGCTTTTTACCTCCCCAAATTGCCAATAGCAGGTAAACCGGAATTAATTCAAGTTCCCACACGAGGAAAAATAACAGCATATCTTGAACTGCAAAAACGGCGATTTGTCCACCGTACATTGCCAGTATCAAAAAGTAGAATAGCTTGGGTTTAAAAGTTACAGGCCAAGCGGCTAGAATTGCCAGCGTGGTAATAAATCCAGTCAAAATAATTAGGGGCATTGATAAACCATCTGCCCCTACCGACCAATTTAAATCTAATTGTGGAACCCAAGCATAACTCTCGACCAATTGCAAGTCGGGATTAGAAAAGTCGTACTGAGTGTAAAAAGCGGTAACAATCAAGGCAAAATCGATCAACCCGACTATCAGGGCAAACCAACGTACTGTTTTACCCTCCTTATCCGGGATGATGGGAACTAACAGCGATGCTGCGACGGGCAACAAAATAATCGTTGTTAGCCAAGGAAAATTAGCTGTATTCATCGAATTGGTTAGGAAGGAATAATAAATTTTGGCTATCAACTACTAGCTATTAATTAGCAGTTTTTTTTTGATTTGGCGGTAATGTTTTGCTTGATTTAACAAAAATTCCAAAAAGAGGAAGGCAGAAAAACTAACTTATCTGCCTTCATCCCCATTGCTCTAATTCTTCACAAGTAGCAACCTAACATATGACATTTCTATATCAGGTAACACCAAAGAAAACTACCAAGCCTAAAACAGCCCCAAAGATAATCAAGGCATAGAATTGGGCGCGTCCATTTTCCAGGTACTTCAAACCTTCACCACTGACAAGAGTAAAAAGTCCGGTCAGGTTAACAGCACCATCGACAACGCGGAAGTCAACTTCCAATACTTGTCTAGCGATGCGTCGCAAGCCCAGAACAAATACCCGATGGTAAAAATCATCAAAGTACCACTTGTTAAGAGATAACTTGTAAAGTGCGGGGTATTTGGCTGCAATAGCTGCTGGGTCGATTTTTTGGACTCGATACATCAACACAGCCAAAATAATTCCCACAACGGCGATCGCCACGGAAAGACCAGCCATGGTATAAAACTCTGTGGGGTCAAATTCCGCTGCTTTTTCGATCACTTCTGCGAGGGTTTCGCTGGGTGGATAGATAAACTCCTCAAAATAATTAGCATAAGGAGTTCCTAGCAAACCAATTAGCATCGAAGGAATCGCCAAAACCATTAACGGTAAAGTCATCGTCCACGGAGATTCATGGGGTGTATCGCTGTGTCCATGACTGTGGGAATGATCATCATCGTGGGTAGAAGATTCCAATTCTCCCTGCTTCATTGCTCCAGGACCAAAATTAGGAGCAGCTTCTGATTCTACAAAAATTGTCGCTGCCGATTTTTGCAACTGCTGCAAAATGTTCTCATCTTTGCCCTTGAATTTGCCTTCAAATGTCATGAAATACATTCTAAACATATAGAAAGCGGTAATTCCGGCAGTTAACCAACCTACGAACCACAGAAATGGGTTAACCGCAAAAGCAGAACCGAGAATTTCATCCTTTGACCAAAAACCAGCAAAAGGTGGAATACCCGAAATTGCCAAACAACCAATCAAAAAGGTAGTTGCTGTAACTGGCATATATTTCCGCAATCCGCCCATGGCTCGCATATCCTGAGCCACAACTGGATCGTGACCGACAACTCCTTCCATTCCGTGAATCACCGAACCCGAACCGAGGAACAGCATCGCTTTAAAGTAAGCGTGAGTCATCAAATGAAAGAAACCGGCAGTGTAAGCGCCTACTCCCATTGCCATTACCATATAACCAAGTTGGGAAATGGTCGAGTAAGCCAATCCTTTCTTAATGTCATTTTGGGTAATCGCAATTGTTGCCCCCATAAACGCCGTAAATGCGCCAACATAAGCAATTACGCTCATTGCTGCCGGGACGTGTTCAAATACCGGGTACATCCGAGCAATCAGGAAAACACCCGCTGCTACCATTGTTGCGGCGTGAATCAAGGCAGAAATCGGGGTAGGACCTTCCATTGCATCCGGAAGCCAAACGTGCAGCGGAAATTGAGCTGACTTCGCTACTGGACCGAGGAAAACCAATATCGCAAACAAAACCGCGAGGACGTTACTCAAAGCTCCAGTTTGGACAAGTTCGGCAAGGCGATCGCCCATAATCTCGAACTCGAAGCTTCCCGTCGCCCAAAATAGCCCTAATATACCCAATAGCAGACCAAAGTCACCAACGCGGTTGGTCACAAACGCTTTTTGAGCTGCATCTGCCGCTGACTTGCGATCGTACCAGAAGCCAACCAGCAAGTAGGAACACATCCCTACCAGTTCCCAGAATATATAAACTTGTACCAGGTTCGGACTAACCACCAAACCGAGCATTGAAGAGCCAAATAAACTCAAATAGGCGTAAAATCTCACATAACCGGGGTCATGAGCCATGTAGCCATCGGTGTACACCATCACCAAGAAGGCTACACTGGTGACAATCGCCAGCATCACCGCTGTCAGGTGGTCAACAGTAAAACCCATAGTTAAATGAAAGCTGCCTGCTGCTGCCCATTCTAGGGTGCGCGTGTAAGTCGCGTGTCCTTGAATTTGACTCCACAACAAACTAAACGACAGCCCCATTGCCGCTGCCATTAAAGTGATAATTAAGGCGGCATTTAACTGTCGTAGGCGATTAGTCGCCTGATTAAAGGAAATTAAGCCTAAGCCTACCAGCATCGCTCCTAAAAGCGGTAAAACTGGAATCAGCCAAGCATATTGATAGATTACTTCCATCGAGTTATGCCTACTTTTAGAATTCTCCACTAAGTTAGAACATTACGACGAATTAGAAAAGAAACCGTTGTGACAGAGCATAGTTCTCCGTCCTTTGTCAATTGTCTATTCGCGCCGCAATTGTTCAGGTCGGAACTGTTAACAATTGTGACACACACAATTTAAGATAAAAGACCCCACCCAAATATTATCGGGTGGGGTTATTGAAAATAGTTTGATTTTTATTGCTAGTTTTCCCCAACAATTTCACATTTGCACCCTTTGGTGCAATGTCATGCAGCACTTTGACAAAATTCGAGATTATAACCAGGCAAATGTAATCTTTAAGAAACTTTTTACCTTTTCTTAAACCTCGATTGCAACAAGCATAGCCAAGGGAGTTGACAAATAGCTCAATTTACCTTAGTAAGTTGTGATTTTTAATCTCTGATCGGCAGAGTAGTAAGTCCGGGATAATTTGGTGTAAGTGTCTTTAATTTTAGACAAAGCCGCAAAAAAGTCTTCTCTACCTCTAAAACCTTCCAAACGATAAACCACAGTGCCGTTTTGAATTAACAGTAAAGTTGGAAGTGTTTTTAATCTATAGGTAGTAGACAGTTTAAAATTATCATCAGCATTAACATCAACTAACTTGATTTCTTCGCCACATTCAGATTTAAATTGCAATAATAAAGGCTTGATGATGTGGCACAAACCACACCAGGGTGCTCCAAAATTGACTAAAACTGGAACTTGAGATTCTAAAACTTCTTTTGTAAATGTCCGTTCACTAACCGACAACACCATGATGCCTCTCGAACTTAATGGTTTTTATCTTATCTTCGATCAAACTAGCCATAATCACACCCGCCGTTTCTTGTCAGCAGTTATTTCCATGGCTTTTTTTAAAGATGTCCTAAAAGAATATTGCTTCCCTCCAGGTCACGCTTATTTTTTTAATACTCCGGGTGTGTCACTTTTCTCCAGGTCGGGGCGATCACCCACTTGATCAAGGCTAAGAAGAACAAGGCAACGCAGCCGTTGATATCGCATTTGTTATGTAGTTCTGACAAAAAAGTTACAGATGGCTGTTTTATCTTTTAATTTTGATCAAAGCTGCCGTCATCCAATATAACCTCCCCGCGTCAAAAGGGGGCGTTAATTTTGTCGGACAAGTGGTCAAATAGAGCAGCTATTACTATTTAATCTCCACTTTGCCAAAAAAACACCCCATAAGAAGATAGCTGTTTGAATTTATCCTACATTGAATTGGTCTTAACTTGTCTTAACTTAAGTTGTGAAACTGCAATATTTTTGCGCCCCAATGCTTTTGATGTATGTGTTTGGACAAATTATAGTTCACCATTGTACTCTACTAGTTAAGCTGAATAGAAAGGGGTGAGACCACCAAAATAAAAGCACAAATACCGCAACTCCAAGATAAGCAGGACGAAGAAATTCTTCTACTTTGAGAGATTGACGACCATCGAAAACTGCCGCGAAAGGAATCACGCTAGTGCGTTGCTTCACTTTTTCAAAAGCTTCACCATAACGAGAATGTAAACGGCGATCGCCATGCCAAACAGCAAACAAATGGTGTAAGACTAAGCCGATAGAGGTGACTAGTGTAAAAGTAGTACCGATCCACAAAGTATGAGCAATGCACCAAATTACTTGTCCCACCATTTGGGGATGACGGGTAATACGAATAATTCCGGTTTCATAAAGGTGAACTTGAGGTTTGGAGATAGCAGCAACTTCCAGTAGATTAAATGTGGCAGGATATAAAAATAAAAAAGAAATTGCCGATAATACCCAAACAAGTGTTTGTATTCCAGGCACATTTTGTACCTGCCACAGTTGTAACCCATCATAACGATGGTTAAAAAAGTAAACAATTAATATTACAGCTAACACCAAGCTGACAACTGCAAATAAAACTCGGTAAAACCTTGCTCCAATGAGTTTTTCTGCTTTTTCGCGCAGGGCTGCTCCTCCACTGTGAGCAATGGCAAAAGTCAATAATAGCCCCAGCATGACAAAATGAGTGGAGGTAAACCAATTGGATACAGGCACAATAGTATACATAGTTCAACAAAGAATACAGAAAATTAAATTCAGTAAAACCAATACCACAAAGTTCTGCGGAGGAGGATTTTGGTCAAGATGTTGTGCTACTGTCTTTTCGGGTAATACCTCTTTCTATTTAATACGCATTGTTATATTCCATGCCTAGAAAAAAAAGCGATGAAAGCCCGAATGTTGCCAAAACTGCTCCTTTCAATTTCGTGGGTTGAGCCTTATGTCTGACCTTCCTTTTACTTTAGATCAGTTACGCATACTCAAAGCAATTGCCGCAGAAGGGAGTTTCAAGCGTGCTGCTGACAGCCTCTATGTTTCTCAACCAGCGGTAAGTTTGCAAGTGCAAAACCTAGAAAGACAACTGGATGTCCCTTTATTCGACCGTGGAGGTCGTCGGGCGCAGTTGACTGAAGCGGGACACTTACTTTTGAGTTACGGAGAAAAAATTCTCAGTCTGTGTCAAGAAACTTGTCGCGCCATCGATGATTTACAAAATCTCCAAGGTGGTACTTTAATTGTCGGTGCTTCTCAAACAACGGGGACTTATTTGTTGCCCCGGATGATTGGAATGTTCCGCCAAAAATATCCAGATGTCGCTGTGCAATTACACGTTCATTCCACTCGTCGCACTGCTTGGAGCGTAGTTAACGGACAAGTTGATTTGGCAATTATCGGTGGTGAAATTCCTGGAGAATTAACGGATTCATTGGAAAAAATTCCTTATGCGGAGGATGAGTTGGCATTAATTTTACCTGCATCTCATCCATTCACAAAACTGGAAACTATCCAAAAAGAAGACCTATACAAATTGCACTTCATTGCCTTAGATTCCCAATCTACCATCCGCAAAGTCATAGACCAAGTACTCACACGCCACGATATCGACACGCGGCGCTTGAAAGTTGAAATGGAACTTAATTCGATTGAAGCAATCAAAAATGCCGTACAATCCTCCCTAGGTGCCGCTTTTGTCTCAACTAGCGCCATCGCCAAAGAGTTACAAATGGGAATGCTTCACTTTACCCCGATTAATAATGTGGTCGTTAAACGGACGCTGTGGTTGATTTTTAATCCCAATCGCTACAAGTCCAAAGCTGCTGAAGCTTTTAGTCGCGAAATACTGCCTCAGTTTGCCGCACCTGGGTGGCATATCGATATGTTAAAATCATCACATACTTCCCTGTCAGTGAATGGTTTAGAAGTACAGGCATCCAACTTTAACGAAACCTAAAGTTATGTCACTAGTCTTTTGTCATCGTTATAACTGGGAAAAGTTTCCGCCTCTGTTACTAAGACAAAAATAATTACACCAAAATAGACTATTAACTCTTGTTAAGTGAAGAAAATCATGTGTAAATATTTTTGTCGGATTACTTAAATAGGACTTCACTGTTTGACTAGCTGACAAATTGCTCATGACTTGTGACAAACAATGGAAATTTACTGTACTCGTCCCCAGTGTCCCCGTCCGCAAAACCATTTTCTCGATTTAGATAATGATGCAACTCTGAGAACGGCACAGCAAAAATACTGTACCGCTTGTGGTATGCCTTTAATTTTAGCTGGACGTTATTTACCGATCAGGCTGCTTGGAAGAGGGGGTTTCGGAGCAGCGTTTTTGTCACGCGATCGCTATACTCCGGGAATGCGACAATGTGTGGTCAAACAGTTTCTCCCAGCCGGAAATTTGAGTCCAACTCAATTACAACTCGCTCAAGATTTATTTGAAAGAGAAGCTGTGGTTTTAGAGGAGATTGGCTCCCAACACGACCAAATTCCCAACTTATTTGCTTTTTTCCCGGTTGTAGTTGCCGGTTTACAACCAAACCAACAAGACCAATTTTTTTATTTGGTACAGGAATATATTGATGGAGAAAATTTAGAAGAAGAATTAACTCGTAAGGGCAAATTTTCGGAATCAGAAGCGTTGTTTCTACTACGTTCGATTCTCCCAGTACTGCAATTTGTCCACAGTAAAGGGATTATCCACCGGGACATCAAACCTTCTAATATCATGCGCCATCGTAATGGTAAGCTGTTCTTACTAGACTTTGGCGCTGTCAAGCAAGTTACAAACAGCCCTACTGGCTCTGGCAATTCTTCTACTGGCATTTATTCTTTAGGCTTTGCACCACCAGAGCAAATGTCTGGTGGACAAGTATTTCCTTCTACTGATTTATATGCTTTGGCTGTAACTGTTGTTTTGTTGTTAACCGGAGAAAAGGATGCAACCAAACTATTTGATGCTTACAGCAATCAGTTGCAATGGCAAGATAAGGTAAGTATTAGTTCTCACCTCGCTCAAATTCTAGATAAAATGATGCTTAGTGCGCCGAATCAACGTTTTCAATCGGCACAAGAGGTTTTAGAAGCTATTGATTCTTCCACACAAATAGCCAATACTTCACTTAATTACAAACAGCCACAGGTAATATCACAACCAGCACCTCCACCAGTTCCCCAACCATCAACACCTCGGAGTATTTCTGTATCACGATTTTCTACACTGGAATTATTAGTTGGTTCGGCTTTTAGTGGATTTGAAGCGGGTTTAATTGCCATCGCATTTTTTAGTCTCCTGAAATCACCTCCTGTGACTTTGGTAATTTCAGCTGTGATTTTAGGAATATTAATATTTGCTCAAACTAGGCGATGGATTGAAAAGTGGGATTTAGTAATTATTCCCGCCATAACTTTATTAATTATATTCTTTGTTCCCTTGTTACGAGGTGGACTTGTTATTCAACAAATACTTGTTATTTGTTTAGCTGCAAGTTTAGTTGCTGTTGCGTTTACTTCACTATTCCGTCTGATTTATAAAATATTATCTCTACTTTTATAGCTAATTTTGAGAATTTGTTAAACTTTAATTAATTAGAAAAATCAAGCTTTATGAAAATATTATTTTTTGTTAAATACTTGTTGAATAAACCATAGTAAAGCGCGGCAAAATTTATTTACTTGCAATCTACGCTCTTGAATCACGATAGTTTATCGGGATATATTGCTATTGACTAATATATTGTATTTTGAACAGGAGTTTTGATAGCCGAAAATTCAATAAGTAGGTCAGGGTTAAAAATTGTCGTTATGACAAGGCAGGAGGCAGAGGGCAGAAGGCAGAAGGGAAGAGGTTTTTGGGCAACTTTATATTTTGTTACATACTTCAGTTTTTTTGTGCCTTTCTACTTACTTTATAAATACCAATAGCAACAAAGCAAATTCTACAGAGTAAAAATTCTTATTCTCTAGAAAATCAATCCTTATCTTTATATGTCACAGAAAAACGAGACGGCGGTTTTAGTATTAGCTTTAGCAATTACACTTGGTTTAATCGGTGGAGTGTATTGGTGGTTAACTAGAAACTATGATATTACACTCGGTTTTGGTTCTATTAGTAATAATCAATCTGAGCCTAAATCTCAACCAAATTTGCAATCTGTTTCGCAAACTTTTGCTTCCGTAAAAGAAGTTCCTTCTGGTTTATTTACCTATGGGGGTAGTACTACATGGGCTCCGATTCGTAAAGAAATTGACTCTGAAATCGCAAAAGTTTTTCCTCAATTTCAACTCCGTTATACCAATCCCACTACGGGAAATCCAGGTTCTGCTAGTGGTATTAGGATGCTATTGAACAATCAGTTGGCTTTTTCCCAATCTTCACGAAGTTTGAAAGATGAAGAATACCAACAAGCAGAGCAACGAGGCTTTAAACTCGAAGAAATTCCAGTTGCAATTGATGGTATTGCGATCGCAGTTAATCCTGATTTAAATATTCCAGGACTGACTTTAGCTCAAATTAAAGATATTTACACTGGTAAAATAACTAATTGGCAACAAGTTGGTGGAGAAAATTTAACTATCACACCTTATTCTCGTCGTTTAACAGAAGGAGGTACTGTCGGATTTTTTAGTGATAATGTCTTAGATGGTGAAAAATTTGCTAGTAATGTCGAATTCACTCTCGATACCACTGATGGTTTAAGGAAAGTTGCAGGAAACAAAGGTGGTATTTATTATGCTTCTGCACCTGAAGTTGTTGGACAGTGTAGTATCAAACCTTTACCAATAGGAATAACATCGAATAAATTTGTTACCCCTTATCTCGAACCATTGATTCAACCTGCTGATTGTCCACAAAAGCGTAATCAACTTAATGCTGAAGTTTTTAAAAGTGGTGAATATCCAATTACTCGACGGCAATTTGTAGTTGTCAAGAGAAATGGTCAAATTGACGAACAAGCAGGTGTTGCTTATGCTAATTTGTTACTTACAGACCAAGGTCAAGAATTAATTTCTAAAGCAGGATTTGTCAGAATTAAGTAATGTCTAATAATTAAATCAGTGTTAGCTTTACTCGTGACGCGGTAGCGTCATATTGTAAACACGGGCGTATGGTGTTCTATTTAAACCAATACTCCAACGCCCTCCCACAGAAATGCAGTGGGGGACTAGCCCTTTTATTGTATAAACGTGACTGATAACTGATAACTGATAACTGATAACTGATAACTGATAACTGGCATTGATTATCTTCGAGCCCCAGAAGTGGTTCCTCAATGTTCAATTAAACCCTTGCCGTTGGGGCGAACGCAAGGGAAATATGTTGCTCCTTACCTAGAATCATTCGTCCTCCCTTTAGAATGTCCTAGGTTACGCAAAAAATTGAACATTGAGGCTTTAAATCTGGCTATTACCCGATTACGCGCAGTATGTTTGTGGTGGTCAAACAAAATGAGCAAATCGAACAACAAGCAGGTGTTGCTTATGCCAACTTTTTATGCACTCAGCAGGGACAGGAATTAATTACGAATACTTGATTTGCAATAATTCGCTGTCATACTGTCGCTGTTTTAGCTGGCTCTGCTAACTGATTCTGCTGGCAAGCAAATTAGATTATCCCCTTGAGTAAGGATTAAGCCGCGCTGACGTAACTTACCCATTAAGCGAGTTACGGTAACACGAGTCGAACCAATTGCACTACCAATTTGGGCGTGAGTGAGGGGGAAGGGCAGAGAATAGCCACGAATTACTTCGGGGTCATTTTCGCTCATCGCTGGTTCTCCATATTCCTCAATTAATAATGTGAGAAATCCTAGGAGTCGGTCAATGGTGCGTCGTTGTCCTAAAGCACTCAACCACAGCAATTTACGCTGGTGTTGGTATCTAAAGGCATCCATAACTTCGCGGCGAAAATGAGGCCAATTATCTAAATCATGCCAGTACATCCACAACACTGCTGTTTGATCAACATGAGCGTATGACTGCAACGTAAAAGGCGATTGAGCAACAATTTCAAACGGCTGTCCCGCACCAACAAAACCCAAGAATGCTTCTTCAGGAGTCCTGTTAATCCGGCGAGACGTTAATTGAGAGGCAGTAGCGCTCACTTGAGCGGTTCCTACCATCCGGATTGCACCCCTTTGTACCAAATACAGCAATCCAGGTCTAGCTGGAATTCGCTCATCTTTGCTAAAGGTGCGGCAGCGATAGTGTTCTTGCGCCCAATCAAGAATCCGTTGCCAGGTTAAAAATGGGCGTGATGCCTCAGAAAAAGAGGATTGAGATTGCATAGGTAACAAAGAGCGTTCGGCTGAAGACAAAGACGACATAAAAAAGGTGCAAGGAGTGTCTTTGTGAAAGGCCTTGGGGCGGCTTGAAACCGTTTGGCCAGCTATCCAAAAGGTAGAAAGCCGAAGCTCCTACTCTTTTGTTATACTTCTTACTGTACAATGTTTGTAGTAAAGTTTACCCAGAATTCACTAAATTTTATGCAATTTTAATTTTCTTTGACCAAATATAAAGTTACGTCTAAAGATAGATGACAGAAAATCAATGTTTCTGGGTTTACAGTGTTGTCATCGGTATATTATGTGCGTAAAAAGCTACTAGTAAGTAAATACACAGCAATAAGACAGCTAATATACGGTCAATTGACTAGATCGGTGAGCATTTATGCTCGGTCAGAGGGAATTATATATCCAGAAAAAAAAGATATTCCTCTATCAAAAGGCAAAAGTGATATTAAAATTTCTTATGTATCTGGGGTAGCGCTACATCTTTCAAAATCTCATAATTCCCAGCCTTTTTTGATCGCTAGTTCAATTAGTTCTTATTTATCAGCGAATTGGGGCGAAGATTTATTGGTAGAAGTTTTACCTCCGGGGTTGATTCATATACAAGTCAGCGACTTAGTTTTAGGGATTTGGTTACAATGCTTGATTGAGCGTAGCAGAAGAAATCAAAGTGACTTTACCCTTTCTCAGAAAATAGTTACATCGGATTTACCCTCCAAGGTATTTTCGCTTCAATATGTTCACGCACGTTGCTGTTCTTTGTTAAAACTGGCTCAACAAGAGAAAATAATTAACTGTAACGAATTTTCATCTGAATCCATACCTTGGCTTGATAGTGATGGAAGACTTCGTTTGAATCATCAAGCTGAAGGCTGTTTAATTGGTAGTCTAGTTAAATTAGTAGATGAATTGGAGCCAGTGGTTGCTCATTCAGGAAAATGGGAAGCAGCAGCGCTTAGGTTAGTTGAAGCTTTTGAAGATTTTTGGTCTGCTTGTCGTATTTTCGGTGACTTGAAAAGCACTGCACCACAGCTAGTCATTGCTAGAATTGGATTGGTCGTGGCTACTCAGTCTGTATTAAAGTTTTTATTAGAAGAAAAATTAGGTATATCTGCTTATTCAGAATTATGAGTCAAACTCAAGCAATTACTGAGAAAAATAAAAACTTTTGTAACAGATATTGACTAATCAAAAGACTTCAGGTATATTTTCAATTGTGTGAGGAGCGAACCAGTAAGGACACCGAGACGAAACACGGCCAGTCGTCGGTGTCCTTTCTGATTTAAATATTATTTGTTCGCTTTTAATTGCAATTTAAGTTATTAATTATTTGCCAATAAGAATTTTTCAATCGCTACGGCTACCCCATCTTGTTCTACATTGGGAGCTACCCAGCTAGCTATAGATTGAACTTGAAGTGGTGCGTTGCCCATTGCGACACTGATACCAGCATATTCGAGCATTTCCACATCGTTAAAGTTGTCCCCTACAGTCATTACATTAGTTCTTTGTAATCCTAGTAAGTCTTCAGCGACATAACGTACAGCAGCTCCTTTGTTTACCAGAGGATTAGTTGCTTCAAAAAAAGTGGCTACGGATTTAGTTAGATATAATTCTGCTGGAGTATATTGGAGTTGCAAATCACCAAGCAGTTGATCGATAATTTCGGTGTCTTCACATAAAGCGAGAATTTTGGTTGGTTCGTTGCTCAAACAAGAACGTAAGTCTCCTACAGGAATTGGTGTAATTCCAGAACGTTCTCCATAGATTTGCGTTTCCTCGGTTAATTCTCGGACATAAAGTTGGTCATTTATATAAAAGTGGACTGATAGCAGTTGACGTAGTTGTGGTTGTTCAAAATAGTCCAACAGCTTTACAGCAATAGATGAGGGAACAGATAAATGCTGGTGAAGTTTTTGCGAAACTGGGTCTTGAATCCAAGCTCCTTGATACGCTATTAACGGTAGAGTCGAACCAACTTGTTCGTGGAAGCGCAAAGCTGAACAATACATTCTACCAGTTGCGATCGCCACTTGAATTCCTTTGGCTTGGGCTGCATTCACTGCTTCGATAACGCGATCGCTAATCTTGTTAGATTCTCCTGCGATAGTACCATCGATATCTAAAACTAGTAATTTAATGTCTTGGGTGGCTGTATTTCCCATGCGATTAGATTTGATGTTAGTTTCAATAGTCCCAGTTAGAGCGTAACAGGCAAAGCGCCAAGAATATTAAGTATTTTCAGATAAATGATAAAGCCACCAATGTTTATTTTAAACAAAGGTGGCTTTAAGGTAAATGGGATGATTTATTTTATAGCTGATTTTTAAGTCTTTTAAATGATTATTCTGGGTAAATGTTTAAATCAGTCGGCAAAACAATGTTTTACATCGATTTACGACGACGGAAAAAGGCTAATGCTGCTACTGTTCCTAAACCAATTATAGTTCCGGGTTCGGGTACAGAAGCTTGTGCAAACTGTCCTTGAGATTTTCTCGCGATTACTTTAAAATCAGGACCATTAAATTTGTTATCCGCGTAGATTTGAATTCCACTTAAACTAGTTACTCCTAATTGCTCTAGACTGACTCCCCAAGAACCAACATTTTGTATCCGATTACCAATTTCCAAAGTACTTATTTGAAAACCAGCATCTTGCTGTTGTTTTCTGAGTAACTTAATGGCATTACCAATGATATTTCCTTTACCATCAATAGCTTGAACTAATAAGTCACTATTCATACCCCTTTCCCAGAAGAACAAGCTATCTAATCCGGTATTATCTGCTCTAATCAGGCTATCAAAGAATAGATTAATTTTAAAAGAACCCTGATCTTCGGTATCAATAATATAATTTAAATTATTGTTTCCTAAAAATTGGGCAATTTCATTACCTGTTGGGTCTTCATTTGTAGTTAAATTTAGGCTAGTCAACCTACCTCTATCGGTACTTGCAGCACCGCTAGTGCTTTTGCGTGCAATTTTTGGGTCATTATGTATGATATTAGCACTTTCGACAAAGGAGAATTTATTGATTGATTTACCATTTTGCTCAATAGATTCTAACCAAACATCTCCATGAGGACCATTATTTTGAGTTACATTAGTTGTAAAACTTGCAGCTTGAGCAGTATTAGAAACAAATAGAACCGTACCAAAAGTTAAACAGATTGAAGTTATTAATTTATTGAGTTTCATTTTCTTCCCTTCTCTTTTATCTTCTCTTTTTAAGGCATTTAATTGCTCTTCGTTTTTAATTTTGTTTTATCAGCCCTTGAGAAGACATCCGCAAACACTCGGATTAAAATTTAAAGTTTAGAAATCATAAAAATCATCTATTTTGGAGTTGCTTGTGAAGTTAAGAAAAACCAAAATTACAATATACTTTTAATAGTCAACTTATTAATGCATCACTCCAAAATAACAGGATATATCTGATAAAGATTTGATTAAACTTGGTAAAGATATTTTGTTGTTCACAACCTGTTATATTCCTCATTAAGACAGCCGAAAGCCAATCACAAGGGATTAGAATTTGGGAGCGGTGATTAAGTATAATGTTTGGATTTAAGTTTTAATTAATACTAAGCATTTTCATCTAGATAAAACTTGCGATTTCAGCGAGCAACCACTTTTTACTCAAATTTTATGGATAGCCGAAATCTGTGTAGAGACGTTATACATAACGTCTCAAAATCTAAATTCATAGGCGGAGGGAGTAACAGGAGGATTTGCCTGTTGCCTTTGAATAAAACAAATGTTCCAAAAGGGAAGCAACTGATTAAAATAAATAAATGTCCCTAATTACACGCTTTAAGCAGTTGACTTCCGATATAAATTCTTCTCAAAACCCGACATTCGTCTTAGTTGACGGACATTCTCTTGCGTTTCGTTCTTACTTCGCTTTTGCTAAAGGGCGAGATGGGGGATTGCGAACTAAAACAGGTATACCCACCAGCGTGTGTTTCGGCTTTATTAAGTCTTTGCTCGAAGTAATGGAGAAACAACAACCATCAGCGATAGCGGTTGCTTTTGATTTGGGTTTACCGACTTTTCGTCATCAAGCTGATGATACATATAAAGCTGACCGTCCGGGAACCCCGGAAGATTTTATTCCTGATTTGGAAAATCTCCACGAATTACTTACAGGATTAAATTTACCGATTGTCACTGCTCCTGGTTATGAAGCAGATGATGTTTTAGGAACTTTAGCGCAACTTGCATCTCAAGCGGGATATCAAGTTAAAATTCTCACTGGTGACAGAGATTTATTTCAATTGGTTGACAAAGATAAGCAAATAAGTGTTCTGTATTTGAGTAAGGAAGCTCTACAACGTTCAAGTACAGGACCAAAAGAATTTCATTCGGAAGAAGTTAAACAAAAATTAGGTGTTTTACCATCCCAGGTTGTTGATTATAAAGCACTTTGCGGTGATAAATCAGATAATATTCCTGGTGTTGATGGAATTGGGGAAATAACAGCAGTAAAATTGCTTGATAGTTATGGTTCTCTGGAAAAAATTTATCAGTCTTTAGATCAAATTACAGGTGCTGCTCGTAAGAGACTTGAAGCAGGTGAGGAAGACGCAAAAAAATCACAGTTTTTGGCAAAAATAGTTGAAGATGTTCCTTTGGAAGTTGATTTAGAAGATTGTAAATTAAAAGGTTTTGAAGAAAGTCAACTCAAACCGATTTTAGAGAAACTGGAATTTAGTTCTTTTCTCAAAAAAATCAACGAACTTCAGCAAAAGTTCGGCGGCAATGTTGAAGAAATAGTAGAAACCAAAGCTATAGAAATTGCAGATAATCAAGACGATGATTTATGGTTTTTTAGTGCAGAAGATACAGAAGCATCCCTTTGTGGAAATACTTCTTTAATTCAACCACGCATCATTGATACAGAAAGCAAACTTCAAGAATTAATTGAAATACTCCGACAATTTACGAGTTCAGAAACTCCCGTCGCTTGGGATACTGAAACGAGCGATTTAGAACCACGAGACGCTGAGTTAGTAGGAATTGGTTGTTGTTGGGGAACTGGATCTGCGGAAGTTGCTTATATTCCTTTGGGACATAAAAACGGCAATAATCTCGATAAAGATATTGCTCTACAAAGTTTACGTCCAATTTTAGAAAGTACAGATTATCCTAAAGCTTTTCAAAATACAAAATTTGACCGCTTAGTTTTACGATGTCAGGGAATTAATTTAGCCGGGGTAATATTTGACACGATGTTAGCAAGTTACGTTCTTAATCCTGATAGCAGTCACGGTTTAAGCGAACTTTCTCAAAAGTATTTGGGTTTGATGGCTAAAAGTTATTTAGAATTGGTTCCGAAAGGTCAAACGATTGGAGATATCAGCATTTCTGAAGTTGCAGATTACTGCGGCATGGATGTTTATACAACATTTCAATTAGTAGGAAAACTCCGGGAAGAATTAGAAAAAATTCCAGCTTTATTAAAGCTTTTATTAGAAGTAGAGCAACCATTAGAAGCAGTTTTGGCGGAAATGGAATATCGCGGGATTCGTGTTGATACAGCTTATTTAAAAGAGCTTTCACAGCAATTAGAGATTGATTTAGCGAAGTTGGAAGAACAAGTATATGAAATCGCTGGAGAAACATTTAATTTAGGTTCTCCCAAACAGTTGAGTCAAATATTATTTGAAAAATTGGATTTAAATAAAAAGCATTCTCGTAAAATTAAAACTGGATATTCTACAGATGCAGCAACTTTAGAAAAACTCCGTGATGATGATGAAACTGGAATTATTGATGGAATTATTGAATATCGGACTTTATCGAAATTAAAGTCTACTTATGTAGATGCATTGCCAACTTTAGTTCGGGAAGATACTAAACGGGTGCATACTGATTACAATCAAACAGTAACATCAACTGGAAGATTATCTTCTTCTAATCCAAATTTACAAAATATTCCCATTCGGACAGCTTTTAGTCGTCAAATTCGTAAAGCTTTTATTCCTGAATCGGGATGGTTAATAGTCACTGCTGATTACTCACAAATTGAGTTAAGAATTTTGGCTCATTTGAGTCAGGAACCTGTTTTAGTGGAAGCTTATAACAATAATGAAGATATTCATACTGTTACAGGAAGATTAGTATATGAAAAAGATGATATTACATCTGATGAAAGACGGGTAGCAAAGACTATTAATTTTGGTGTAATTTATGGAATGGGTTCTTTGAGATTTTCTCGTTCAACTGGTATAGATAAAAATCTTGCCAATGAATTTATTAAGAGGTTTTATACTCGCTATCCGAAAGTTTTTGAATTTTTGGAAAGTTTGAAAAAGCAAGCAGTTTCTCAAGGTTATGTAGAAACAATTTTAGGACGTAGACGTTATTTTGATTTTACTAGTAACAGTTTAATGAAGCTTAAAAATGCCAAACCTGAAGAAATTGATTTAAGTAAATTGAAGAATTTAGGTCCTTATGATGCCGGTTTATTACGTGCTGCTGCTAATGCTCCAATTCAAGGTTCTAGTGCTGATATTATCAAAATTGCCACTATAAAAATCCACGAACTTTTACAGAATTATCAAGCAAGATTGTTGTTACAAGTTCATGATGAATTAGTTTTTGAAGTTCCTCCCCAAGAATGGGAAGAGTTGCAAATTCAAATTAAGTCAGTCATGGAAAATGCTGTCAAATTAACTGTTCCTTTATTAGTCGAAGCACGTCCAGGTGATAATTGGATGGAAGCTAAGTAATGTGAAAAGTTAGGTTTTTATGATCATTGTCTGAGATTACAGAAGATTTGACTGAAAAACCCGACTTCTTAGGGCTGGTGGGGTGATTCGTCGGGGTTTTTGCATAATTATCTGGTTTTATGATTATTTAAGTTTAAAAATCTTCATCAACAAAAAAATCGGCATCATCTTCATATCGTCGAGAATTGGTTTGTGAAAAATTCGATATTCCCCATAAGGGTTGTAGTATACTCATCACTATCATTCCCACCGCAACACAAAAAGCCAGCACCAACCCCACTGGAATTTGAATTGATTCAAATGTAAGAAATCTTAACGAAACGGGTGTCGCATTTTGTACTGAGATAATGGCGATCGCCATGATCCACAATGCAAGAATTATTGACAAAACAAGGTTTACGGTTGTTTTCATATTCCTGAAAGAATGCCGTTTCTATCCTAAAAAGCAATTATAGGGTGAAAAGAATATTCTTAATCACAGATGAAAACGACTTAAGATAAAAAAAGCCTTAAATGGTGTTTTAATTAATAAACTAAGAAACTTGTTGTAAAATAGTAAGCTTATCAATAGCTTAATTCCAACAGCTAAAGTATAACAAGAGTTAGAATATAATTTAATATGTTTAATCTTTAACTGTAGGCTGTAAATGTATCTAAGCTTACCAGGGTGTAGCAAATTTTAATATCTAAATAATATCTCAATAACAAAACTATACGAAAACAGCCATTTTCTACTTGTAGTATTTGTAGCGAAATACCTTCTATCCTGTATTTTTATCACCGCTGTATAGCAATGTCAAGCCCTGTAAGACTTTTTGCCAGCTATCATCTTTGGTCATTGATTGCCCCTGCTTCAGGGCAACAACGCTGGCACTGTCAAATGAAACGGGGATTCATTAAAGCACGACAAGATGAACCAAAAGTTAAAGCGTTATTAAAAGCAAAAGTTACTCCATCACAACGCATAGGTTTATTAGCACAAAAAGGTATTTATGAGTTTCATCATAATAGAAATTTACTTAAATCTGATGATGGGGTAGAAAAAGTTGCAGGGCTTTTAAAATTAGGAAATTTAGCTGATGAAATTCAGCAGCGAGTACGGCAAATTTTGCAAAAGTATCAAGATGCGCCTTTACTTTTAAACAAACGTATCATGTTATTAACTCGTGGCGATGAAGGTTTTCCCAAACCAATTGTAATTGAACACGAAAATTACCGCTTTCGTTTATATGCAGCAATGGACTGCGTTTTGAACGAATCAGATAATACTCTACATATTATAGATTTTAAGACTGGTAAGTCTCCTTTTGACCGCCGACAGGCATTAGTTTATTTACTTGCAGCACACTACCTTTACCCAAAATATCAAGCAATAGCTTCATTTTATAATTTAGAAATGGGTAAAAAATCTCATGTGATTACTGTTAGCAATAGTGAATTAAAACTAATTGAATTTCATCTGGGTTATATTGCCGAAAAGCATCAAAAAGATTTACATAAATATCATCAAAATCAAAAAAGTTTTAGTAAAATATTCCCTCCAAATCCCGGTTATCACTGCCGTTTCTGTCCTTTTCAATCTATTTGTGATTATTCTACCGCTGAGGAGTGATTTTTCGATTTGAGATTTAATAATTAAAAGTTGATTCTTCCTTCATTTAACAGCTTGTATCCAACTGCAATTGTTCCAAAACTAACTAAAAAATTCCATAAGCTAGTTGGTTTAAAAAAAACTCCTCCACTTAAGAAAACTAGTACAATGCCAATGATGAGCAAAATCCATCCCAAGTTACCAGTTTGTCTGTGAAAGAATACCAATGTTAAAACACCACTTATAATTGCTAAAACTGAACCACCTGCTGGTAAACCTCGATAAAAGTATCCATAATAAGTACTTGCAAATATAATATTTTGACTTAAATAATAAATACCTATTAGTAATAGAAGTAACCCGATAATTTTGATTAATAATCTGCTCATTTTATTAGGATTTATTTGTTTATCATCATACTTTACTATTAATTACCGTTACCTCCAAGATTATACGGAAACAATTTAATAAATAAAAAATAATAGTATTTACACTCATAAATCTGGTTGATGAATTCACCGATTCTTGTAATTCTCGTGGGGAAAGAAGTCGGGTTTTTAAAATACACCGGGATATCACAAAATCCTGATAAAAACCCGACTTCTATAATAATTATCCGTAATTCCTGACTATTTAAAATAAGATAAGTCAATATTGCCAAAATGAATACTTAAAGCAATATTCAATTCTTCCAATGATTGTATAAACCAATCAATACTGTTAGCATTTTCTGACTCATAATGATTGAACAAAATAGCAAAGCGCTGAGCAAGATAAGGCTTAACTTTACGACAAATTAAAGTAATTTTTAATAATAGTCCAATTACGCAAATTGAACCTTGATTTGTAATTAAATCAATAAAAGTAAAGTGCTGTGGTGAAAAAGAAGTTTCTACTATCAAAAAATTAAGTAGCTTTTGACAAGTTCTCACAAGCAAAAAATCGTTAACTTTCTGGAAATCAGCTTGGGGTAATGTGTTTTGTAGTTGAGCGTATAATCGCTGGTGAAATTGACGTTTTCCATATTCCCAGTCAATTCCAGATATCAGGTACTCATATAAATCGTCTTTGAAAGCTAGAAAACAAGTAGCTTGGCTGCTGTAATGTAAAAAATTATGTGCTAAATCCTTATAACTATTTTCACCTTCAACTTTACCCAAGAAACTTTTTAAGGCAATATTTACCTGAGTATCACTTAACAATGTAGGATTATTCACCGGATGTATAATCCGATTTGTTCCCGATAAGGAGCTATTATTAGCAGCTATTTGAGCAAGTCTTACTTGATAAGTGACATATTGAGATAAATCAATTTCAAATTTTCTTTGCATTTGTGCTTGAATTTGCTTGACTATCCATTGATGTTCAATAGTCGCATCTTCATTAAGTAAGCAATGTTCGTATAAGTAAGGATAGCGTCGAATTAGAGTTATTAAAGGCTGATTCCTATCCTTCGATTCAGAATTGGTGCTTTGATTTATAACTTGAGCCAGACGCTGTAATGTTGAGTATTGTTCACTTTTAGTAAAACCTTTTACTAATTGGTGCAAACGTCTGATTGATTTATTACGGGAAGTAATCATTCTTCTTTGAGAAGAAGGATGATTAAAAATATCAATTAATTGATATATGGCATCATGCATTTGAGGTTGCATATACCAACGATTAATTAAAATATGACAGCAGCGATTTAGAAATAAATAAAATTCACTTTCAGTTTTTTTTGATACTGTAATTTCCTCTAGTGCTTGATAAATTTCTTTGTCAGGATAATTCGTACTTTCGATAAATAAATTCCGAAAGCGTTCAATTGTTTCGTTAGCAGGTTCCAATTGCACCAATTCAAACAGATGTTGATATATCTGTTGTTCTGGAGAATGATATTTGTAGAGATTAGGGTTTCCAGAAAAAGTCACGTTTTTATTACCGTTTCCTATAAATTCAGCAATACCAGCAAGCTCTTGAATATTTTTAAATATTTTAAAGAGAGTTTTTGCCGACCGTTTGAGAATGTTCAAGGTATTATATATACACTATAAATAATTACCAAGAACTTTTTAGTTTACATAACATCAAAAATTAACAATTGATGCTTAGCTCTTTGATACTGCACCCGAAAACTCTGATTAAACACTTACCAAAAAAATATTCTCTCTTCGCATTATTTCCCTTAAATGGCTAAATAATCGTGAGCAATAATACTGAAATATCAAGATTTTTAAAAATATTTTGATACAATTTAAAAATTTTTAAAAAAATCTAGATTATTTTTTTAAAGTTACACAAAAAAATTGATTTGTGTAATGAAGGTGCGGTGAAGCTTGCTAAGAAAATTTTGAAGTGTTTGTGATTGAACTATCCACAATGCAGAAAAACGCAGATTCTGTTGGCGTTCAACTCTTAATTCCTAACTTTTAAGAAACTGCGGATTCGAGCATTGTGATGATACCGGAATCGGCGTTAATTTCAACTTGTGAACCGATGGGTATAGTCAGAATATTTTCCATATGACCGATGGTTGCTCCATGCCAAGCTGGAATATTTAACGGTTTGATGTGGTCAGATAATACTTGTTCTAAAGTCAGTGAACCATAATCAGCGCCTGGAGTACATCCGGGACATTGACCGAAAATGAATCCGCTGATTTGTTTTAAGATACCAGCTAATTTGAGGTGAGTTAGAAAACGGTCAATACGGTAAATGTTTTCTTCAACTTCTTCTAAAAATAAAATTGCTCCTTTTAGATTGGGTAGGTAGGGAGAACCGACTAAAGTCGAAAACACCGAAAGGTTTCCGCCAATTAATTTCCCGCGAACAATTCCGGGGTTGATAGTGCGGATACGGTATTTTACCTGCATTAAACGGTCAGTATCATCTGCATCTTTGACATTTTTGAATATTAGTTTTTCCCCGGCGAATAGAACACGACGGAAAGATTCAGTTTGTTGAGTTCTCCAAGAAGTAAGTCCATTCGGACCGTGAAAAGTTACGAGTCCGGTTTTGGCGTTAATTGCAACAAGTAATGCCGTAATATCGCTGAAGCCAACAATAATTTTGGGATTATTTTGAATAACTTCGTAATTCAGATAAGGCAGAATACGACTGCATCCCCAACCACCGCGAATCGGTAGAATTCCAGTCACTTTGGGGTCAGCAAATAATTGATTAATATCAGCTGCGCGATCGCCATCTTTTCCAGCCAAATACCCGTATTGTTCTAAAATATGGGGTGCGAGTTGCGGTACAAGACCTAAAGCGCGGACTGCATCTTGGACGATATCGAGTTCTTCACGAACAAAAGTTGCACTTGCGGGGCTAACTATTCCGATAACAGAACCAGATCGTAAGCGAGGCGGTTTGATTGACTTGGAATTTGCAGCTTGAGCCAAATTTAACGGTTGGATCAATGTAGAGACAGCAGTAGTAGCAGCAACCGTTTTGAGAAAATCGCGGCGAGTTAACATAGGAAAGATATAAGTTTAATTACTTAAATCCTTCAAAGGTATATGTTTTATAGCTGACAAGTAAAGGTCAGAGGATTACAAAAAATAAGATGGGGAGACAAGGGGATGGGGGGATGGGGAGACAAGGGGACAAGGAGACAAGGGGACAAGGGGACAAGGGGACAAGGGGATGGGGGGACAAGGGGACAAGGGGACAAGGGGACAAGGGGACAAGGGGATGGGGGGACAAGGGGACAAGGGGACAAGGGGACAAGGGGATGGGGGGACAAGGGGACAAGGGGAGGTAAATTAGGATTTTAACCTTTGACATGCAGACCTCTGACCTCTGACCTTTGACATGCAGACCTTCTAAGTTTTTTGATTATCCGATTTAAATCGTCCTTCCACAAAATCGCGCTTTTGCAAATGCTTGGTATCGCGTCCGCTAACTCGCTTACGCCACATCCGGAAGCTGGATTCCTTCATGTAGCGACGCATCACGGCTATAACTTCTTTTTCGCTCAAACCAAACTGCGTTTCAATTGCCTCAAACGGAGTTCTATCTTCCCAAGCCATTTCAATTATGCGGTCAATAATTTCGGTACTTAATTCTGGTAATTTACTCATAAATAAAAGGTTAAAGGTTAAAGGTCTGCATATCAAAATTCTAATTTATCTCCCCATCCCCTTGTCCCCTTGTCCCCCCATCCCGAAAGTCCCCCTATACCCCATTCCCCATACTAACAATTCCCGACCACTGGACTTTTCCTTGTTTAGCGCGACGATGGGAAAAGAAGTTTTCTGGATTTTGGTAGGTACAGTAAGGTGCAAGGGAAATTTGTTCGGGACTGATTCCGAGTTGTTCCATTTGTAAAGCGCTTACTTGCCGCACGTCTATGCGGACTTTTCCGGGTTCTGAGTCTGGAAGTAAAGGAGAATTATCTAGTTCTTGCAAAGCATTGATAATTGCTTTTTTGTCTTCTTCTGGTATGAGAGTTGAGGCTAGTTGAACGGCAACATCTTCGGAAACTTGGTAAACTTCTCCTGAAATTGCAGGTCCCATGGCAATTCGTAAATCCTGGAGTTTGCTTCCTTGAGACTGCATTCGGGAGATAGCTTGAGGAATGATTTTTTTTGCCGTACCGCGCCATCCTGCATGAACTGCTGCAACAAGTCCAGTTTTAATATCCCCAATGAGTGCGGGGGTACAGTCTGCACTTGCTGTCCACACGGCTTGCAAAGGCTGTTCACCAATCAAACCATCTGCTTTTGCTAAGATTGCATCTCCTAGCTGCTCTACTTCATCACCACCTAGAGTGAGTTTGTATTCAATTTCCCGTGGGGTGAGAACCTCGTTGCCATGTACTTGCTTAAGACGATAATATGATGCTTCTTCATGAAGTATCTTGGTCATGTCTTCAAGACTATGAGACGAGAACTGTTGGGTGAAAAAGCCGTGGGGAAATTGGGAGAGTAGACTGCAACTCAAATAAGGCAATTCCTGCCAACTGTGCCAGTGCCAAGTATGCATATTAGTTTACCTTTTTAGTTTTCGTTTTAATAAAAATCAATTTCGTCAATTCATGCTAACTTGAATAAGCTATTTTCGGTTATGTGCTGTGGTATTAAATAAGCAAAAGCTGAAAGCTGAACTTTTGACAGAAGGTGAAAATACTTGTTTACCTTTTCACTTGCATATTTTTGAAAGTGTCGCTTCAACAAACAAAACTTTATGGGAATTGCTCGCTCAAGAACGCCACTGGACTGAGGATGGCAAGTTTCCCTCCCTTAAAGCAACTAACAGTGATTCACGATATGTAGTAATCGCAGCAGAACAAACTGCCGGACGCGGACAATGGGGTCGTAAGTGGGTATCTTCACGGGGTGGTTTGTATCTTTCTTCCGGTTTTGTTCCTAAGTTAAATATAAATTCAGGTTATCAATTAACTTTCGCTTCTGCTTGGGGGATTGCCGAACAATTGAGAAAGTATGGTGTTGATGTTGAAATTAAGTGGCCTAACGATCTAATCTTGGATGGTCGTAAGTTAGGGGGAATTCTCACTGAAACCAAAGTCCGCGACGGTAAAATTACTCAAGCAGTAATTGGGGTTGGAATTAACTGGACAAATCCAGTTCCTTCTACCGGGGTTAATTTAGATTCTTGGAATAATCAAGGAAATTCCAGTAAAATTTATTGCTTGGAAAAATTAGCTGCTGTGGTTTTGCTGGGAATAGATTCCGGTATACAGTGTTTAGAAGAAGAAGGAGTCAATATATTATTGTCTCGCTATACCAAATTGCTTTCTAATTTGGGCGAAATAGTTAATGTTAATGGTGATTTTTGCGGAACTGTAGTTGGTGTTACTTCTACAGGAAATCTTCATCTTCTTCCTTTAGATGGGAGTACTTTATCTGTAAAATCATCATCGATTTACCTCCAGCCCGGTACAATCAGTTTAGGCTACCGTGAATCTGCGGATTGATTTGCCTGTTGTTGTCCCAAATTTAAAATTGAGACAATCACTGACTGAAATTATCTGTAAGTCATAATTACACAAGAGATTATTTAGAAAACAATGACGCAGCGCAAAAACTCTGCCCATAACCATCCGCAATCATCATGGCAGCGCTCGCTACCAGCGCAAAGCCTTTGTTGGCTTGGCAGCTTTAGCTTAATGAGCAGCGGCTTTGTAGTTGCCCAAACAACTTCAGGAATAGACAATATTGTTCCGACTGAAACTTCTTCACAAGCAACGAGCGGTGAAAAAGCAACACAAAATACACCTATTATTATCAGTGACGCTCCTACACCGGAGCCACCTCAGTCTCAAGTAGAATTTTCCGAACGTCGAGCCAGACTTAAACAAAGATTATCGGTAAAAAAAGATCATCAAGAACAAACAAGCACTTTAAGAACTAGATTAAAACGTCCTTCTACTACAAATCCTGTAGTTGTCAGGGAGAAAAAGTCAGTACCGACTTCACCTTCTAGTGTAGTTATTGAGACAAAACCTCAATCCCAGCCCACAGCGTCAAAAGCTCCTATTGATTCTCCTCAGAAAACTCGAACAATTCCTCCTGTAACTACTTCTGTAAGTGAATCAAAGAAAGATTACAATAACGCTTTAATTGACCCGACTAATTACGGTAAAAAGTATCAATCTCCTAATTCTGTAGTTATTACAGAACGCAAAACTGGTTGTCAATCGGTTGCTAGTGGACAAGGAATTTCCGGTAATTGTGCGGCTGCTTCAAATCAATCTCAAGTGAGTTCGAGAAAAACTCCCGCTAAGAAATCAACACCCAGTTGGTTGAGAGAAAGTCAAAATGCTTCAGTTGGGACGACAGTTACACCTGCAAAAATCAAGAAAACAGAACCATCTCCAACTCAAGTTAGTTCTAGCGAAGTAACTAAAACTGTATTGTCGAATAAATCGGTTAATACCTATCGTCCTAGCGAAACTATTAAGCGTGTTGCTTCTGTTACTCCTAATGTAGTTAAAAATGCGGTGAGAACTCCGGCTCCCGCTGCTCCGATTAACAGATCAGTAAGTCGAGTTGCTTCTCGTAGTCCCAAACAAGCGTACAGTTCCAATCGCTTTATTCCAGCACCCAGCAGCTTTACTCCCCAGACTACAGTTAGCCAAAAAGCCATTGCTCCTAGTGCTGGAATGTTAAGTGCACCAATCACAGCCAACAACACGGCACCTCGTCCTAGTGTTGTAGCTTACAATATTCCCCTGGCATCTTCATTACCAAAAGTTGCTTACACTGGTAGTCCTTATGGTGGTGTTTATAACTCCAACTACAATGCCAATGGATTCGTATTTCCTCTTTCCGTACCTTCGGCAATCAGTTCAATTTTTGGCTGGAGACAACATCCATTGACTGGCGATCGCCGTTTTCATTCGGGTGTAGATTTAGCAGCAGCAGCAGGAACCCCGGTTTTAGCAGCTGATTCAGGACAAGTGGAAATTGCCGATTGGGTAGGTGGTTACGGTATAACCGTTGTATTAAATCACAACAGCGCCCAGCAAACACTCTACGGTCATATGTCTGAACTATTTGTCCGTCCAGGTCAGTGGGTAGAACGAGGAACGGTTATCGGACGTGTAGGCAGTACTGGTAATTCTACGGGACCTCACCTACATTTTGAAACCCGTCAACTAACCCCCAACGGTTGGGTGGCAACAAATCCAGGAGCGCAGTTACAGTATTCACTTAACCAGTTCTTACAATCTTTACAGACAGCCCAAGTTGTTGAAGAGTAGGGAATGGGTAATTCGTAATTCGTAATTCGTGATGGGGGAACCGCGAGCAATAAATTTGCCAATTACCAATTCTAATCACGGATTAAAACGGATTACACGGATTACACGGATTTTAATTACCAATTACCAACTACTCCCTACTCCCTACTCCCTTTCAAGGGTAGGTTTTTTAGATTAAGCCTATTTTTTTGGTTTTAGAACTAAAATCATTGGCTATAACCTTGAAATTACGTTTAACTCTTGAGAAAATTCTCAACTATTTATCTAAAACCTAAATACCTACCCTTGAAAGCTCCCTACTCCCTACTCCCTACTCCCTACTCCCTTCTTACAAATACCCATGTTCAGCTAAGAATGTGGATGTAATTTCATTTTGGGCTGGTTGAGATGAAACTGAATTATTTTCCTTACCAAAATAAATAAATTTTTCTACGTATTTACCGAGAATGTCACCTTCTAAGTTTACTAAACTACCTGGAATTAAATCGCGAAGATTTGTTTCAGCATAGGTTACTGGGATCACAGCTACTTTAAACTGGGAAATCTCTGGATCGTAATCAGCTACGGTCAGGCTAATACCATTGATAGCAATACTTCCTTTAGGAACTATATAGCGGTCAATGGTTGATGGGGCTTTAAAGGTCATTTCCCAAGAAGTAGCTGTTTGTTCGGCACAAATCAATTTTCCTATTCCATCAACGTGTCCCATGACAAAATGACCCCCGATTTTACTCCCAACTCTTAAAGAAGTTTCTAAATTGACGTAGCGTTGTTGAGTTATTAATTCTCCCAGAGTTGTACGGCTTAAAGTTTCCGGGGAAGCAGTGGCAATAAAACCGTCTTTCAAAACATCTTCTACTGTCAAACAAACCCCATCTACTGCTACGCTATCACCATAAGCTAAGTCTTTCATAATCGCCGACCACGAAGAGGGTGTGCAAGTAATTTGCCAAGAATCTCCCCCAAGGGATCTCATTGTTCCGAATGCTTGAATTATTCCTGTAAACACGGTTTTTTTGTCCAACTAACTCTATATTTTGCTTATTTTCAACTTAAATTAACTAGTAATTCTGCCATACTCTTTCATAAGTAAGTATAATTTTTAACTCTTAAATGTATAGAGCTACAAACACATTTCAGCAAAGACAGGGCATACTGGGGTAAGTACATTATTGTAGAACTAATTAAGGTTAGACTTACGTTGTTATTCACAACCCTAAAGGGAGTTTAATAGAAGCAATTATAGAAAATTAGAACTGATGTTGAGATTTTTTCAACCTTGCTTAGGCAAGAGTATTATTTGTTACCAAACCAATCGAAGCGCTCAAAGGAATGTAGAGGCATAGTCGATGATTGAAATGAAAGTTGCTGGCATAGCGTTGGATGCAATTACTCGCAGTCCGATAGTACTTCTCAAAGATGCAACAGATCGCCGAGCTTTGCCAATTTATATTGGTCAAGAACAAGCGAGAGCGATAATGGCTGCACAAGAGAATCAAAAAGCTCCTAGACCATTAACCCACGATTTGATTGTGAATATTCTAAAAGAGTGGAATATGGTTTTAGAAAAAGTGATTATCCACTCCTTGCAAAAAGATACTTTTTATGCATCTTTAATTTTAAAGCAAGGTGAGACCCAAAAAGAGATTGATGCTCGTCCGAGCGATGCGATCGCCATTGCATTGCGTACAAGTACACCAATTTGGGTAATGGAAGAAGTCGTTGCGGATGCTTCAATTCCGGTGGATAGGGATGCCGACGAAGCAGAAAGAGAAGCTTTCCGGGAATTTGTATCTAATCTCCGTCCAGAAGATTTAATCAAGCGTTTTGGTGATAGTACTAGTAATAGCTAACAATTTTAGATTGGGGATTTTGGATTTTGGATTCGGGCTACGCTACTATTAAGTATTCTTCTCTAAACTTCCCATTAATTAATCTAAAATCTAAAATCCAAAATCCAAAATTAGAAAAATGCGATACCGACGCTTCGGGAAAACTAATCTACATTTATCAGTGTTTTCTTTGGGAACAATGCGCTATCTAGCTTCACTTGCAAATGCAAGAATAACTATTCAAGAAGCTGTAGCGCAAGGGATTAATCATATCGAAACTGCTAGTAGTTATGGTAAAAGTGAGGAGTATTTGGGTGAAGTACTTAAAGCTGAATTGCCTGTATCCCGTGAGCAGTTGTATATCACTAGCAAAATCTCACCCACAATTGATGCTGATTCGATGCGTCGGTGTATCGATAAATCTTTAGAGCGATTGCAGCTAGATTATCTGGATTGTTTGGCTATTCATGGCTTAAATACCTGGGAACATCTGGAGCGGGTACTGGCTGAAAATGGCTGTATGCAAGCGGTACGAGAAGCTGTTACTGATGGTAGAGTAGGTCATGTCGGCTTCTCTACTCACGCACCCTTAGAAATAATTTTGGCGGCGATAAATACAGATTTTTTTGAATTTGTCAATTTGCATTATTACTATTTTTTTCAGCGTAATCAGAAAGCGGTGGAGTTAGCAGCAAAAAAAGACATGGGGATTTTTATCATTTCTCCTGCGGATAAAGGAGGAAGATTATATACACCATCCGATAAATTAAAACAATTAAGTTATCCGTTTTCTCCTTTAGAATTAAACTATCGTTTTTTACTCAGTGACTCTCGTGTAACAACATTGAGTGTCGGTGCTGCTACCGCAGACGAATTAATTGAACCTTTAAAAGTTGCTGATCATGATGGAGAACTAGAATTAGCAGAAATTACAGTATTTAAAAGATTAGAAAATCATCAAGATACAGTTTTAGATACCCAAAAATGTAGTCAGTGTTATGAATGTTTACCATGTCCCGAAAATATTAATATTCCCGAAGTATTACGACTGCGGAATTTAGCTGTGGCATACGAGATGACAGATTACGGAAAATATCGTTACGGTATGTTTGAAAATGCTGGACATTGGTTTCCTGGAATGAAAGGTAATCGGTGTACCGAATGTGGAGAATGTTTACCGAAGTGTCCAGAAAAGTTAGATATTCCTGCTTTATTAAAAGATACTCATGAAAGATTGAACGGGAAAGAAGGGAGAAGATTGTGGGAGTGAAGGGGTTTGGATTTTAGATTATTATTTTTTAGATAAAAGCGATTATTTAAGTTTAATTTTATTCTTAATCATGCAAATAACCCAACAGCGCTATTACACCCCCGAAGAATATCTGGAATTAGAAGAAACTGCTGAGAATAAAAGCGAATACGTTGACGGAGAAATTATTCCGATGGCGGGTGCATCTACAAATCATAATCGGATAGCAGGTAATTTATATTCTGCGGCTAATGTTGCTTTTAAAAGAGAAAATTACGAAGCTTTTATCAGTGACGTGCGTTTGTGGATACCGAAGCAACGGATTTACACTTATCCTGACGTAATGATTGTGGCTGGTGAACCGAAGTATTATAACAACCGCACGGATACGATTTTAAACCCACAGGTGATTATAGAAATTTTATCTAAATCGACAAGAGGTTATGACAAAGAAGGTAAATTTGAAACTTATCGTAAAATTGAATCTTTTCAAGAATATCTATTAATTGACCAAACTAAAATTCGTGTCGAGCAATATTCTAAAACTGGAAAGAAACGATGGGTAATGCGTGAGTATGATCAAGAAGATGAGAATATTACTTTTAATAGTGTACCTTTTGAAATTTCCCTAGAAGATTTATATAACAAGGTTAAGTTTGAAGCGATTGATTTGAAAAATGATGATGATGCGGTTTAGTTATAAAGCGTATTTTTGCGACAATAAATTTAATGCGGATAACCATTCTGATTCCACAAGTTGGTTGAAATACTCTTGGACAATACTTGTTACTTATACTTAAAGATTTTAATATTTCTGCCACTAAGGCAGGAAGGGTTTGAAAATCACCTAATTCAGCTTTCAAGTAAGTTTTCTACTCCTGTATTATTTATAATTTATACTACTGCTTAAAGTTATTTACTTATCGATGTTTTAGTTCAAGCTTACATCGCTTTAAAAGACTTTTGAAGGACAGTTCTTCAATTACTTGCTTTTTGCCTTTGAATACTTTAGTATTCAGTATTATGAAACATACATTTATTGATTTATTTGCAGGTGCGGGTGGGTTGTCTACGGGATTCCATATGGCTGGTTTCAAGTCTTTATGTGCCATTGATATAAATAGCAAGGCTTTAGCAACGTATCAGTATAACTATGCAGAAGCGCATATTATTCATCAAGATATCCAAGAAATTAATCCTTTAGAATTGCGCTTATCGCTTGGATTACAAAGAGAAGAACTTACAGCTTTGATAGGTGGCCCTCCTTGTCAAGGTTTTTCCCGTAATGTCACAGCCGCATATCGATATTTGAATGATCCCCGCAATCTTTTATATAAAGCGTTTCTAGAGTATGTAAAAGAATTTAAACCTCTGTATGTTGTAATGGAAAATGTGCCTGAAATATTAAAAGCATATAATGGTGCAGTCAAAAATGATATACACGCGGGATTAGAGTCGATTGGATATAAAGTTACATCAGCATCTTTAAATGCCGCTGATTACGGCGTACCACAAAGTAGGTCAAGAGCTTTTTTTCTGGCTAGTTTAGATAGTCAAAGACCGTTGATTCCAGAAGCAACACATAAAGATTCTAAAGTTGATTTTCAACTACAATTGAGTATATTTGAAGCATCCCTTAATCCAATTACTACTGTTAGAGATGCAATCGGAGATTTACCTTCATTAGAAGCCGGTCAAGAGTATATTGATGAGTATTATCCTTATCCCGCGCAAAGCGATTACCAAGTTTTAATGCGTAAAGTTAGTAAGAAATTAACTAATCATGTTGCGCGTGCTTTAAGTCCAGTTCAGATGGCTAGAGCAAAGGTATTAAAAGAAGGAGAAGATGCTAGAAATTTACCACCAGAGTTAGCCCCAAAAAAGCACTATAGCGGTGCATATGGAAGATTATTTTGGGATAAACCTGCTAAAACAATTACTAAATGGGTTTTTCATCCTGGCTCTGGAAGATTTTTTCACCCTACTCAAAACAGAACTATTACAATCCGAGAAGCAGCAAGATTGCATTCCTATCCCGATAATTTTCACTTTTTAGGCTCATACACAAATATGGCTGCTCAAATTGGAGAATCTGTTCCTCCAATACTCGCAAAAGCTATAGCTGTATCCTTACTTAAAGAGAATCTTCTTCATCAGAAGAGTCTTGTTTAAATTGTTGCTCTAATGATGACAAAATAGTTTCTACGTATTTAGTAGGATTGAGGCGATATCTTTTAACATTTATACGAACTGCTTGTTCGGGAATGGTTCTAGCTCTGAAAAGTTGTTTTTGATTTTTATACCAGACTAATTCTATGTTTCCTGCAATACTTCCCTGTAAACCAGCACCTAATTTACCAGTATTTTTATTTGTTGTCCAATTCCAAGAAAAGGTATCTGTTTCTAATGGTTCTAAAGGAAATTCACAATAAAGATATTCTATACCTTTGATGGTTTTCAACAGTATACCTTCGTAACTAGTTCTAACACCTTGTGCTGAACAACTAGTAATAATTTTTTCATTCCAATGTTTAATAATAGCTGCTCCGATTTCTTGGGGTGGAGATTTTTCCATTAATCCAGGAAAACCAAGTGAATCTGCTTTTTTAATAACATCTGCTCTTTGAATTACAAATAAAAAAGAGCTTCCAACTAAAAGATTACTTTTTTGAAGCGACTTAAGCGACCAACCAATGGCATTTTCTTTATCAACAGCATCATATAGAAGTTTACTCCGTCCTGATGCCGGATCTAACATGGGCAGGCTTTTAACATAATGAAAAATTGCTTCCCATGCATAATCTTCTATAGAACCAATTACTGGAGATGCAATCGTGGCAATTATTCCTTGCTTTAATCTTTCAACTTCTTCATTCGTTAGCACTCAAAGCTTCCTCTACTCCTTTTAAAAATTCACTCATTGTCACTCCTAAAGCTCCTGTAATATGGCTAAGAACTCGTATCGAAGGACTTTTTAAACCGCGCTCAAGCTGGCTAATATAAGTTCTATGCAAACCTGTAATTTCTGCTAGATACTCCTGTGACCAACCTTTTTCTAAGCGACGACGCTGTATTTCTCGCCCTAAATAACGATCTAATTTTCTAGACTGCATGAGTCATAAACTAAATCTTTGAAGACAATAGTTCTACAGACTAAAGTATTCAATTAAATAAATGTATTCACCAACGATACAATCACAATGGTGTTATCTGACTTCCCACAACCCGTTATGACAATCCCTTCTTTCCAAATACCCGAACTTCTTGCTCCTGCTGGTAATTGGGAATGCGCCCTTGCTGCTGTCGAAAATGGTGCGGATGCGATTTATTTTGGATTGGATAAATTCAACGCTCGAATGCGAGCAGAAAATTTCACTGAAGCTGATTTACCAGAATTAATCAAGTTTCTGCACCTCCGAGGAGTGAAGGGTTATGTGACTTTGAATACGCTGGTTTTCCCCCAAGAACTCAAGCAAGCACAGCGTTATATCAAGTCAATTATTGCCGCTGGAGTTGATGCGGTTATCGTTCAAGATGTTGGTATTTGTTGTCTGATTCGCCACATTTCACCAGACTTTCCTATCCATGCTTCTACTCAGATGACGGTAACTAGTGCTGTTGGGGTGGAGTTTGCCAAAGAACTTGGTTGTAATTTGGTGGTGTTAGCAAGGGAATGTTCCATTAAAGAAATTAATCAGATACAGCAACAAACACAAACTTCCTTACCTTTAGAAGTGTTTGTTCACGGTGCTTTGTGCGTTGCTTATTCCGGACAATGCTTGACTAGTGAGGCTTTGGGAGGACGTTCGGCTAATCGTGGTGAATGCGCTCAAGCTTGTCGGATGACCTATGAGTTAATCGCAGATGGGAAAACTGTGGATTTAGGCGATCGCCAATATCTACTCAGTCCTCAAGATTTGTCTGGGTTGGAAGTTTTGCCGGATTTGGTTAAGTCTGGGGTAAGTTGTTTGAAAATTGAAGGACGCTTAAAGTCACCGGAGTATGTGGCAAATGTCACCAAGGTTTATCGGGAAGCACTCGATAGAGAGACAAGGAGACAAGGAGACAAGGAGACAAGGGGACAAGGGGACAAGGGGACGAGGGAAAAGGAAAAATACAATCTGGAAATGGCGTTTTCGCGGGGAATTTATACAGGATGGTTCAGTGGAATTAATAATCAAAAATTGGTTCACGCTCGATTTGGTAAGAAGCGTGGAGTTTATTTGGGAAAAGTCAAAAGTATTAATAAACAAAAAGTAACCATATGTAGAGACGTTATACATAACGTCTCCCCCCATCCTGTTTCCCCAGCCAACGTCTCCTCCTATCCAGTTTCCGTCCCGATAAAACCCGGTGATGGTGTGGTGTTTGATTGCGGACACCCGGAAGCGAAGGAGGAAGGAGGTAGAATTTATGCGGTAGAAAATCGAGGTGAGGATATTGTACTTACTTTTGGGAAGGGTAATTTAAATTGGCAACGAATTCATGTTGGTGATCAGCTGTGGAAAACTTCCGATCCGGAACTTGATAAACAGCTACGACAAAGCTTTGCGGGAGATACTCCTAAGTTTGTGCGTCCAATTTGTGTAGAAGTGTATGGAGAATTAGGAGAAAACTTAATCGCTGTTGCTCGTGATCAAATTGGTCATGTGGTGCAGGTTGAATCTGAAATTGCACTGGTACAAGCCCATAATAAACCTTTGACTAGAGAACGTTTACAAGAACAATTCGGACGTTTGGGCAATACACCTTTTTATTTAGGTGACTTGACAAATTACATCAAAGGTGAGTTGATGTTGCCGGTAAGCGAATTAAATAAAATGCGTCGAGAAATTGTAGCAAACTTAGAAGAATTGCGAAGTCAACCCCAGCGGTGGGTAATTAATGAAAACGCTTCTCTAAAAAACTTACTTCCCGCCTTTAATTCCTCTACTATTAATAAATCTCCAAATTTAATAGTTTTAGTTAGAAACCTCAAGCAATTAGAAGCAGTATTAAAAACCGGAATAAAAACTATATACTGTGAATTTGAAGACCCTAGAAAATATCGCGAAGCAGTTAATAAAGTAAAAGATTATCCCCCCATCCTTTTCGTCGCTCCTCCGAGAATTACAAAGCCTTCGGAAAATTGGATTTTACAACAAGTAATTAATTCTCATGCTGATGGTTATTTGATTCGGAATTACGACCATTTGAAGTTTTTTGCTCACGAAAAGTGTATCGGAGATTTTTCGTTAAATGTAGCTAATCCATTAACAGCAAATTACTTGAAAAATAATTTTAATTTACAACGACTTACTGCTTCTTATGACTTAAATATTCATCAACTCCAAGATTTATTAAAAACTTCACCCCCCGATTGGTATGAAGTGACAATACATCAACATATGCCGATGTTTCACATGGAACATTGCGTTTTTTGCGCTTTTCTTTCCGATGGAACCGACTTCCGCAATTGTGGAAGACCTTGTGAACAACATCAAGTTAAAATCAAAGATAGAGTCGGAACCGAACACGTTTTACAAGCTGATGCTGGTTGTAGAAATACAGTATTTAACGGTACTGCTCAAACTGGTGCTGAATACGTACACAAACTTTTAGAATTGGGTTTGCAAAACTTTCGTATTGAATTTGTTAACGAAAGTCCTGAACAAGTTGAGCAAACTATATATAAATATCAACAATTACTCAATGGTGAAATTAAAGGTTCACAATTTTGGAAAGAATTAAGATTGCAAAGTCAATTGGGTGTGACACGTGGAACTGTTGTTCGTTGATTTATTAATATGTAAAAAATGAGTTTAACAATAATCATAAGAGTTGGGTTTTTAGGATAAATATCCGTAACAACAGAAAACAGTCATAAAAACCCGACTTCTTACCTCACAAGGTTGTTATTTGATAATTGTTAGTTGTTTATTAATATAACCTCCAAAAACTTTCCCAAAATCGGCGATAAATCATTTTTTCTCACCCCACGCAAAATTGAGGTTGGTTTTAACGTCATTTCATCATTGTGAGCATCGCGTATCGCCCATGTTTTCTCACTTACTCAGATTGTTGTGCAGCTTTTCTCACATCCTCCACAGTTAAATCTAAAGCTTGCGCTATCTGCTCCACAGTTAATCCCGCAGCGAACATTGGTGGTACAGCAAGTAATTTTCCTTCCTGTTTTCCTTCTTCTATTCCCTTCTGTTCCCCTTCTGCAAAGGCTTGCTGATATACCCGTGTTTGCTTTAACTCGCTTAATCCAAACATTTCCTGTATCTCCTCGATATCCATACTGGGAAATTTATAAACCAAAATTGTCTATAGAAAACAGTCATAAAAACCCGACTTCTTACCTCACAAAGTTGTTAATTAATAGTTGATAATTGTTAGTTGTTTATTAGTATAACCTCCAAAAACTTTCCCAAAATCGGCGATAAATCATTTTTTCTCCAAATCATCGCAATACTAACTTGTGGTGTTTGTTCAACAAAAGATTTATAAACTACACCCGTGCGTTGTAGATTTTGTAATGATTCAGGAACGATCGCAACACCGATATCGGCAGCAACTAGACTAACTATAGTCTGCATTTGGATTGCTTCTTGAGCAACCCTAGGGCTAAAACCGACTTGCTGACAAAAGCTGATAATTAAATCGTAAAGCCCAGGTGCTAGGAAACGAGGAAATAAGATAAAGGATTCCTTCGCAAAAGATTGCAAACTAACTCGATCAAGACTTGCACAAGGGTGATTTTCAGGTAGTGCGATCGCCAATGATTCTTGAAAAATTATCTTTGATTTATAAGTATTTTCATTTACGGGTGGACGTACAAAAGCTACGTCGATTCTACCTGATTGCAGCCAACTTAATTGTTCATTTGTAGTCAATTCATGTAATTCTAAATTTACATGACTCACATGATTGCGAAAGTTACGTAAAATATCGGGCAATATATTATACGTCGCAGAGCTAACAAAACCGACAACCAACTGTCCGATTTCTCCCCGACTAGTTTGTCTTCCTAAAAGGATTGCTTGTTCGAGTTGTCGGAAAATTTGTTGTACGTAAATCAGAAAAACCTCTCCTGCTTCGCTTAACTCTACCTTGCGTTTAGTACGGTGAAACAAGTCAAAACCTAATTCTGTTTCCAATTGACGGATTTGTTGACTCAGGGGAGGTTGAGCAATATGTAATCTTTCTGCTGCTCTTCCAAAGTGTAATTCCTCCGCTAAAGTCACAAAATAACGTAGGTGTCGTAGTTCCATTTTCTGATTTTAGATTTTAGATTTTGGAATTATGTGATGATTTATCTATATATATTTTTTATATATTAATTATGCATCAAATATATATTGGACATAATTAAAAACTTTTTTTATGCTGTTGAATATCGAGACGGGGTATTTTGCAACGTTTCAATAGCAAAGTTGATTTAAAAAAATAAATAATTCAAACCAAATGAATCAAACATCAGTATCCAATAATAATTGGAATAGTAAGTTGTACCAAGATAAACACGCTTTTGTATGGCTCTACGGCGAAAATTTATTACAATTACTCAACCCACAATCAAACGAAAAAATTTTAGATTTAGGATGCGGTACAGGACAATTAACGGCGAAAATTGCTGAAACAGGTGCTGAAGTTATCGGAATTGATAACGCACCTGAGATGATTGAGAAAGCACGACAAAACTATCCACAATTACAGTTTCAAGTAGCCGATGCAAAAAATTTTCAGCTACCCCATCCCGTAGATGCTGTTTTTTCTAACGCTGTACTACATTGGATTCCTCAAGCAGATGACGTAATTAATAGTATTAGTAAATCGCTCAAAATTAACGGTCGTTTGATTGCAGAATTTGGTGGAAAAGGAAATATAGAATCAATTATCCAAGCTTTATACAAAGGATTAGAAAATATTGGTGTTGATTCTGCACAAAATTTAAATACTTGGTACTTTCCCAGCATAGGTGAATACGCTTCAAAATTGGAAAAACAAGGTTTTGAAGTCACCTATAGTCATTTATTTACTCGTCCAACTTTATTGCAAGATAAAGATGCTGGTTTAGCGAATTGGATAAAAATGTTTGGTCAAAGTTTCTTGAATGGATTATCTGAAAAAGAAACAACAATGGTAATTAATGATGTAGAAAAACAGTTAAAGCCAAAGCTTTATCAAGAAGGAAATTGGTTTGCAGACTATCGACGTATTCAGTTCAAAGCAATAAAAAAATAGGTTAAAGGTTAAAGTTCAAAGGTTAAAGGTAACAGATTAACTATAAATTCTCAACATTTTTATCATGGAATCAATAATATTCTTATTCTCTGCATCATTGCTTGCAGGAATCTTTAATGGTGTAGCTGGTGGTGGTGGTTTGATTGCTTTTCCCGCACTTTTAATAACGGGAGTACCAGCAATTAATGCTAATGCTACTAATGCAGCAGCACTATGGTTTGGTACAGTTGCAAGTACCATTGCTTATCGTCGCGAATTTTCAACGCAACGCAACTCATTACTATTACTCAGTTGTGTTAGTTTTCTGGGAGGAATTATCGGTTCTTATTTACTTTTACACACATCTCAAGCTAAGTTTTCAGCTTTAATTCCATACTTGATGTTAATAGCAACGCTATTATTTATTGTCAGTCCACCATTAATCAAATGGTTAAACAAACGCAGTCTAAATTCATCTAATTTTCGTTTACCATTAATTATTATTTTGGCTTTACAGCTAGTTATCGCAATTTATGGAGGTTACTTTGGTGGTGGTAGTGGAATTTTGATGTTAGCTGCATTAAATCTTATGGGTATGCAAAATATTCATAGTTTGAATGCTTATAAAAGTTGGTTAGCAACTTGTATTAATGCAGCCGCTATCATTCATTTTACTTTTGCAAATAAAATTGTTTGGTTTGAAACAATTATCATGGCTTCAGGTGCAGTTATTGGTGCTTACGGTAGCGTTTATATAGCACGTAAACTACATCCATTTTGGATACGTAGTTTTATTATCGGTGTTGGTTTAAGTATGACTTGCTACTTTTTTTTGAAACAAGCAAATCCAATTTAGAAGCAAATTCATATACTCGTCAAAATCATATTTGAAGATTATAATGACGAGGGAACATTCCTACATAAAAAGTGAGTCGATTTGTTTTAAATTGTTTGTCACCAATTAATTATGCGCCAAATTTCATTCGTTTTGATTATCGTTGCTAGTACATTTTCTCTATTACCCATGCAATTTGCTCAAGCACGAGATTATCGAATTCCTGCACCTTCTCAAGCACCTTTGGAATTAGATTTATTAAATAATCCTACAGATAATATAATTACAGCAAATACTATTTATCAACAACAATTAACAGTTCCTAGTTTATGGTGGGCTCAGGAACAATCGGAAAACAAACTTTTAGATAACTGGATAGCATACCCTAGTAGCAACTCTCAATCGGGAAGAGTTGATTTAATTGTTAACGAAGAAGTTTGGAATATTTTAGATTATTTAGAACGTTATAATTTCGTGAATCATTTAGGTAGCGTAGCCAGAGATTACGGTTACAATATTCGCGTTTTCAATTACGAAAAAGAACCTTTAGCAACTTATACCTGTAACTTAAATACAAGTAAACCTTTGTGTAAAATTGATATGAATGCCGCAGGTTTATTAATGAATCCTTCTATTTCACAATATTAATCATTTGACCACGGATTATACGGATTTCACCGATTTCACGGATTTAATTACCAATTACCAATTACAAATTACAAATTACCCATTACCAATTCCCTAACTAATTCTCATTTTATTAAATAACGAATCATACTGCTTACTAATTGATTTTGATAAGGGAAGTAAAAATTCACTTTTATCAAAAACTTGAGGATTAGTTAGTAAAACATTTCGTAATGGTTGGGGAATATCCGATGCTGCTATATCTGTAGAAATTGGAGAATTCCCTTTAGTCAGTAACGCAATTTGTTTCGCTATCTCTGGTTTCCAGCAAAAATCAATCCATTTGTTTGATAAATCTTGTTCAATTTTACCTGTTGGTTGTACCCACAAATCCGCCCAAATTGCAGTTCCAGAATTGGGAATAATTACGCCAAGTTGAGGATAACGAGAAAGTATTGAAACGACATCATTTGACCAACCTACTGCTAACCAGGTATCTCCAATAATCAACGGTTCCAGATAATTAATTGAACCATAAAATTTGACCTGTTTATTTAACATTTGTAGTTCCTGTTCTAAAGATGGAACTTCTTGTAAATTTTCGGTATTATAAGATTTACCTAATTTTTTTAATGTCAAACCAATTACTTCTCGTGGTTGATTGAGTAGAGAAATTCTTCCTTTTAATTCTTCTCTCCATAAATCGCTCCAATCTTGTAATTCCCAATCAAATTTTTCTAATCTATCGCGACGATAAATAATTACTGTACTGCCCCAACGATAAGGTGCAGCCCAAATTTGCCCTTTTTGATCTACAAAACCTTGATTGTTACGCTTTACCAAATCTTGCCATTTTGAAGATAAATTTGACCAATTTTTCAGCTTTTCGGCAGATAATGGTTGAATCAGCTTGTTTTCGATTGCATCTTTTAACCAAAAATCTCCTAATGTGACTAAATCAGTTTTCGTTAATTGAGATTGGGTAAAGGGTAGGGAGAATTTGAACCCTTGAGACTTTCCTTCTACTGTTTTGTTTTTTTGTTTATCTTTTTGGAGCTTTTCCAATCGCTTGAATAACTCCTGCAACTGTACCACGGGGGAGAATTTTAACTCAGGTTTTGATGATAAACTCTCCTGAAATTGTTTGAGTATCCTTCCCGGAATAGAACCTTTAAGTACTTGTATTCTTAATTGGGGCTGTTGTGAAGTATCACATCCTACAAGCAACTGTGAAATTATGACTGTGGATGTACTTAACAGAAATGAGCGTCTACGCATTTATTTTTTTGTTAAATTGGAAATTTAGCAATAATATATATTCTAATAACTGCCTTAAATATTGTAACCAATAGATTCGCAAGCATCCCAATTTTCTCTAAAGTTGGATATTCTGCTTCAGAAATCGGGTTTCGTGAAAGAAACCCGACTTCTCTCTGGGTCATAATTAATTTTGTATACAACATAATATTTAACGAAAATGCGTTTACTCACTCATTTTTAGTCATAAATTAACGTGAATTCGATGGCGAATCCTCAATTAATGTAGAGTAAGAAGTCGGTTTTTGATGATAAATATGGATAAGGCGCTTATAAAACCAATAAAAAATCTAATTGTGTGATTATCGCCGAATTTAGGTTAAATTATAGATATAAAATTATTATTCCTAGTTAATGAAAGCTATATCTTTAATAATTCTGTAAAATTGTTACTGCTTAATTTATGGAATACTGAATTGAGCCTCCACTGGAAAATTAAAACTTATAAAAACTTAAAAGTTAAATAAATCAGAAGTATAGTTAGCTTTAACAATAGAAACAATAAAATAGGTAAACAATATTGAACGAGGGTATGAAATGGAGCAAATTAGAAATCAGGTCTTGAATTTGAGTCATAAAGTTGATGACCTTTATCAAGTAATTGAGCAACTAGATCGTAAACTTACCCAAGCTTTAGCCGAATCTAATTTAGCAAAAGCCTGTCAGGGTGTAGATCCTGATCAAAAAGCTGGCGATTTAGAAAAATATCAATTAAAAAGTTTGATTGGTTTTAGTTCCGAGCTAGAACACAAAGATGTATTAGTAGATGACGTTTATCTAGATGGAAATTTTGAAACAGGAGATAAACAACTAACTCCAGATATTCAAATTCAACGGCTTACAGCACAACTAACAGCAGCATACAATCGTATCGCCGCTTTAGAAGAGCAATTATTACTCAAAAGAATCAAATAGAAGATTTTATACAAAAAATCAACTGCTATCGCCCTGTTAGGGCGCGTGCCGATCGCGATTACGGTTATCGGATCAACTTTACAATTGCAAATAACGATCTAATTGGGCTTCAATTGCTTCGATAAATTGGTGTTGCTGCCAGTTTCCGATCAAATAAGCAGCAATACAAGCACCTCCAGCACCCATACCCTCCTTAACAAAGCCTTGTTCGTAAGCTTGCAATTGAGCATAGCGAGAATCATTAAAACATAGTCCAGTAGCAAGTAGAGATGGTGTTATGATACTTTTTCTACCGATTTGCTGGGCTAATTCTATTGTTTTACAACTAGAATCCGACGCAACCCAACGAGTAGTACCGATAACGACTTCTTCAGGTTGCCAAGACAAATTATAAAATTGCGTGATCGCACTTGCTAAAGCAAAGACAGCCAGCATTTGTGTACCACCAGCAAGCATTACACCACCATAACGACTTGCAGCGATCGCCATTCCAGCCACAGCAACCTGCATCGGATCTCCCACCCCAGCAACCAGCCGCAGCGGATCTAAAGAATTTTGGATTTTAGATTTTGGATTTTGGATTTCCCCTTGTCTCCCCATCCCCCCATCTCCCCATCTCCTTGTCTCCCCATCTCCCCATCCCCTTGTCTCCCCATCTCCCCATCCCCTTGTCTCCCCATCTCCCCATCCCCTTGTCTCCCCATCCCCCCATCCCCCCATCTCTTTCAACCCTGCTTGGACAATTTCCCACTTTTGAGCGTGATTGCAAACGGGATGAGAGCTATTAACCATACCTTGGGCTGGAATACCCAAACCAGTTAAAATTGCTAAAGCAGTAGTAGTTCCACCAACAACACATTCACCTATAACTAAATATTCATTTTCCTTGTTGCGAGAAAGTTTTTCACCCCAAATCATTCCTTGATTTAACAAATGTTGTACCGTAGCAAAATCCATTGCTGCACCTTGACTCAAGCATTTAGCCGCTACACCTCCCAAATCAATAGTTGGTACAGTTGGAGGTTCGAGTAAACCCGCATTAAATAAATAAACTGGAATACCCAGCGTTTCTACAACAGCACGAGTAATAAACACCGGAGACGCACCTGCAATCAGTGGAGGTAAGGGATATCGCCCTTTTTTATTAGTTCCATAGTATAAAAACTCAGCATCTGCCAAAGCCGTATATTTTCGATGTTCAGCAGTGCTACCCGCAGCCGAAATCCCCGGAATCAAAGCAGTTTCAGTGAAACCTAACACACAGGCAAATGCAGCTTTTTTACTTTTATACTTAGCAACCCAAGCTTCACCTTGAGTAATATTTGTGTATATGCGAAGCATGGAATTTTGGATTTTAGATTTTAGATTTTTGATTTCCCCTTGTCTCCCCCTCTCCCCCTCTCCCCATCCCCCCATCTCCCCATCCCCCCACCTCCCCATCATTCATAATCCATCAACACCTGTACCCATTGCGGTGGTCGGGGTATAGAATTGCCTAATCGGTCTAATAATAACCATGCTGCTATGTGTACTACGAATAAATATATAAAATTATTAAGTAATATTAAGCAAATCGCACCGATTTGAATTAGGAAGGGGCTGGGTGTTGTGAGGATTCCCAAGTTAACGAATAGCCATTCTAAAATGTTGGTTACTTGGTTGATCAAGTAAATCCATAGGTCTTCACCTGAGAGTAATGATAGTAACCACAAGCGAAAAAACACACCTATTGTACCAAGAAGAGTAGCCAGACTGATGGAAACAATCCAAGGAACCCGGCGCTGCCATGCTGAACCTAGAAGTACTCCCATCAAAGCATAGGGGATAACAAATAGTATACTCCTGGTTGGTCCAATTAATACCAATAACAACAAACCGGAGGTTAAAGCCGACATCCATGCTGCTCTGCTATTCCAGCGTAGATAAACCAAAGCGATGGGGATGGGAAAGAATACCTTTAGAAGACCTAAAGGAAAATAAACATTAATAAACCAAATCAAACTCCCGGTACTTGCCAAAAATGCCGTTTCGACCATTTGTAATGGTGCATCGGCTTGAAGCTCTGGAGTAGCCAAATCTTGATTGTTTGAATTGTCGGATGGGTTTTGATTAAAGGAATTGTTTCCTCCTTTATCATCCGCAGAAGAATTAAGAATATCCATGGGAAAGACGCTTCTCGCGATCGGTTAAATTATCATCTGTTCTAACGCTGATACATCGGGAATACAAATAACATCCCCACTGCGTTGAATCAATTTTTTCTTTTCTAACTTAGTTAGTACCCTAGTTACGGTTTCTCGTGCCAGTCCGCTCAAACTACTCAACTCCCGATGTGGTAAATTGGGAATTTCCACACCCGTGGAATTTTTTATCCCTTGCCCTTCTGCCAAAAATAACAAAGTATCTGCTACACGAGAAGCTGAATCCGATTCCCGTAACCGCAAGCGTCGGTTAACTTGTCGTAATCGACGAGCCATTAACTGTGCTAATCTAACTCCCGCTAAAGGTTCGGTGTTGAGTAATTTAATAAAATCCTGGGATGGTAAACTAGCGATTTGAGTGGAAGTGAGGGTGATCACATCGGTGGAGCGAGGTACTTCATCTAATGCAGCCATTTCACCAAATAATTCTCCTCTACCAAGAATATTTAGCGTTAATTCTTTGCCTTCTATGTTGTAGGTGCGAATTTTAACCCAGCCTTCCACAATAAAATAAACGGAACCACCCCAGTCATTTTCGAGTAAAATTACCTGATTTGCTGGGTGAGATCGACTAACAAGATTGCTTAAAGCTAATTCAATGGCGGTTTTTGGTAGCCCTTCAAAAAAAGGAGTTGAGAGAGTTACTTCTTGAGCAAGAGGTTGCAAGCTATACCTATCTTCCATTGGGACATTTTGATTTTAACTGTAATACAAATGACTTTCCAAACTACCAGTCTGTGGCTCAACCTATCAAAGCACAGCCTCAGACAAAACAAAACTAAACTATCGTACACAAAAAATAGCCAAGTAACTTTTAATCAGCCGTACACAATCATGAACGGTGATTTTGATGAACTTATTTAAAATTGGGTTTAAACTAAGTACAACTTTTATCCGAAGTTACGAAAATTCAGCAGTGCCAAGAGAATTAGTCGTTATGTTTACTCTTGATGGGATTTTCCCCAAATCCAAGACTAAAAGATACAATTTATAATTTAAATCCTAATTCAAGTTCAAATTCAAGTTCAAATTCAAATTCAAGTTCAAGTTAAAGTTTAAGTTCAAATTCAAATCTAAAATTACTTAGTCACAATTATGTCAACAGCCTACGACTGTTCAAAACTTAATCAATTCCTATGTTTATATTGTTCATATTGTACTCTTGACATAACCGAATAACTACCTGATAGATAATATTGTTTTTAGTAATTCTAAACTGATTACGTTCACTGCTGGCGATCGCCATTACATCCGTAAAGCTCACAATAAGGAAAATCAACGTGACTTCCCGCGCCAACCAAATTCAAAGCATGATTGCAGACATTGATCAATTACTCGCTCACAAAGGAAAGCGTTTGTGGGGAGTTGTTTCTTCTCAGGAAGAACCACGTCAGGTTTTACAGCGTATCCGGGATTTCCTCGTCAAAGAAGCAGAAGAAAAAGAAACTTCGACGTTTCCAGCACAATTACCTGCTCTGGTAGCAAAATTTGTGGGAGAAACAAACCAAGATTTTGTTGAGCCACAAAAACCACAATCTTCTGATCATCATCTTTCTGAGTTGATACAGCCACTCAAAGCAGAATTAACAATGCTGTTGGAAGAAAGAGCCAATTTAGTCAGTGAAATCCGGGATTTAGAGAAAAAACGACTGCACGATTATTCTCTAGCGCAACAGTTAGCAGTGCAAGAGAAAATCATTTCCGAATTTATGCAGGTTTTAACCAATCGTTTGTCAGATCAAAATGTTGTCAGAGGTTCTGGAAATATTACGAGTCAGAAAGCTCTGGGCGCTTCTGGTAATCAAGTAGATTCAGCACGGATAGAAAATTTAACTCAACTGACAAATGATTTAGATCAGCGTTTAGTGGCTTTAGATGGTACGGTTAATGTTGTTTTTGAAGGATTACAGCGCAACATTCATGCTTATCACGATTCCTTATCCCAAGCATTAGCAAGAATGCATTATAAGGGAGTACAAGGAGAACAATTACTCGAAGGCTTTATTAAAAATTTCGCAAATCTTCCACCTGCTCAAGAGAAGGAATCATTACAACAAACTATTGATTATTCCAGCATTCAACCAGTTGAAGCATCCGATCGCAATCCCAACAATTTTGAAAATCTCGATGTCGATTCCCCAGAAGTTTACAGCCAAGATAATCAGGAAAGATTAGCAGTTACTCCTGACGAAACCATTGATAATATTGAATTTTCTCAAGCTCAACAGGATGCAGATGATACTTCCATGACATCCGATTTGGAAGCAGTGATTTTTCAACTGGAAGAAGAGTGTGTAAGTGAAGAATTAAATCAAGAATTAGACGAGAATGATTATTTAGAAATAGAGTTTCCAGAAGAGCAAGAAGAAATAGTTGAAGAGCAAGTAATTGAACGAGAAATAGTTGTTGATTCCGAAGCTTTTGATTCTCCGGCAAAAATGCAAGCAGTATTAAATGAGTTAAAAAAACAACCAGATATTACAGAAAAATTACTAGTAGATACTAATTCACAAAGCGCCAATGAAGACGAAGTTGATGAACTTTACGCCAGTTTATTTGACAACGATAATTTAACTAGTTCAAATCTTGAAACGTCTCCACAGCAAACTTTACAACCGGCAATAGATTTAGAAAATCCTCAAAATTTCGACCCCGATTCACAATTGTCACAAACCCAACTAGAGAAAGAAGTTGTTTCTCAAGAGGTAGTTTTTGAATATACACCCCCATCACCCACCGTTGAAACCCCGTCAGCTTCTGAGGAGGAGGATTCTGTAGATTATAGTAATCAATTACCAATAGCTAGCAATCAATCTCCAGAAAATAGATTAGAGTCAAATCAAACCACTTCTTATACTTATAAACGTAAAACACAAGCTGCAAGTGAAGATACAATAACCCAACTAACAGAACTGTTGTTTGAAGAAACACCCTCCTTGGTTACACCAATTCAACAGCAAGAATTGGCTAATTCAAACAAAACTGAAACCCCTACACCAGAAAATACCCAGCCAAACCATTCAGAACCAGTTATTCCGGCTGAAAAACCCCAATTAAAAGAAATTACCCTTCCGATTAGTTCTCAACCTCCAACAAATCTTCGTCAACCAGATAGAAAGATAGAAGCCAATACCGATTTAAACCCACTTCCCCAAACAGAAAAAACTACTGCTACTCCACCAGAGCAACAAAGCTCCCAAGAAAATAGTCCTAATCATCCGGTAATTAGTAGTACTGAAATTCCTTCCATAAACCCTAGCGAAACAGTTTGGTATTTAGGAATCGATTTAGGAACTACCGGGATTTCCGCTGCATTGTTAAATCGTTCCACCCAAGTAATACATCCGATTTACTGGGATTCGGAGCAGCACCCTCAAACAACTTCTCAAACCCGAAGTTTCCGTTTACCAGCCGAAGTTTATCTTCCCAAAAGCGCTGCTAACAAAGACTCCGTTGAAAACCCAGCCGAGCAAAATATCTATTCAACATATTTAAAACCGTATTTACAAATTTCCCTTCCTTACAAAAATCTTTCCGAAACAGCTTCCACAGAGATGCGTCAGAAATGGGAACCAATCCTGCAACTCAACGAATTTTCCACAGTTCCCTTAGTATGGATTGTCCGTTCCCTCTCAAAGCTGCTCTTAACCTTAAAATCCGATTCCAATAGCACCACTTTAGGATTAACTGCTACTGCGATCGGCATCGAAAAACCAGAATTTGACAGTATTATTGATAACATTGCTGGTGTAATTTGCACTTGTCCTTCCAACTGGTCAGAACAATATCGCTTTAACGTCCGCGAATCCTTATTAATTAGCAAACTAGTCAAACATCCCCAACAAGTATTTTTTGTCGAAGAAGCGATCGCCACCTTAATCGGAAAACTAGAAGGTGCTAACGGTGAAATAGTCAAGTTAATCAACAGCGAAAATTCCCCGGCGGTTGTTACCAGCGATAGTCAGCTGATCGGTAATACCTTAGTTATTAATATCGGAGCCAACGCTACCGAAATGGCATTAGTAGATTTACCAGAAAATCTGCAAGATTTAGCACACAACGAATTTATGCTCCACGGCTTTACCTGTGGCGGAAAAGCAATGGAACAAGATATTATTACTCAACTATTGCTACCAGAAAAATGGCGAAAATCCCGCAACTCCCAATCACCAGATAACCCTAACGACAACAACCCCCTACATTGGAAGCCAAATATTCCCGGATTAGATCAAGTACGTTTTTCCAGTTTAGGTTTAGATAACTTAGAAATACCTCGTGCTGGAGAACCCGACATCAGTCAACGCATTCGCTTACAGCAAAGACTCGAAAGCTCACCCTTGGGTAAAGCACTATTAGATGCCGCGATCGCGTTGAAGTTAATCTTGCAGCACCAAGAATCCTTTACCATTGAACTCGCAGATCAAAGATGGGAATTACAGCGACGAGACTTAGAAAGTCAAGTATTTGTCCCGTTTGTCCGTCGGATCAACCGCGAACTGAATAAACTATTAGTAGCACGTGGTATCCCTACAGAAGCCATCAATCAAATTATTCTCGACGGTGGTGTTTCATCCATAACTGCGATTAATCGTTGGTTGCGCCAAAAACTTCCCAGCGCCAAAATTATTCAAGAAAAATATCTCGGTGAAAACGGTACTCCCGCTTGTTCTTCCGTCGCCATCGGATTGTGCGTCTTGCCCTTGCATCCTTTAGTATTAGAAATACCCAGACAGCAATACACCGACTATTTCTTGTTTACCGAATTACTACGACTAGTACCAGAAAAAGCATTATCCTTCGGTGAAGTCATCCAACTATTTGAAGCACGCGGAATTCACACTCGCACTTGTCAGCAACGCTTATTAGCTTTTCTAGAAGGAGAAATACCACCCGGTTTAGTACCCAACAGCCAAGATATGCAATGGCTCAGCCAAACTTCCGTACAAAACTCCAACTACAAAGCGATTGCTGCATCACCATTATTTGACAAACAAGGAAGTCTTTCCTACCGTCCCAATTTGCGACAATTGCAGCATTTACGCAATTACCTTGACACAATCAAAACCAGCGCTCATCAGTCCCTAGAAGAGCCTTACATCGTCAATTTTGCCGTAGGAGTCTCTGACAGTTGACAGTTGACAGTTGACAGTTATCAGTTATCAAGCATCCACCAACTCCTAATTCCTAACTCCCAACTCCTAACTCCTAACTCCTAACTCCCAACTCCTCTCTGCATCAACTGTTACAAAATTTATCAATAAAATATAAATTTTAAAAAATCAGAGTTTTATTCAAAGATTTGGTGAATTTTTAATATTTAGCCACACTTACGGTTTGGAGTTATCTATATTGGCACTGAGAAGTTTATTCTTTATGTAAAAATACCAACGCTCATGGTTGTAAATATCACTTCTACGTCGAAGCGTAGTGCAAAACAAGACTTAGTATTAGTGAGTCCACCTGACTCCTGGAATTTAAGTTACCAGTCTGCTCATCCTTCGCAAATCAGTATTGCTAAAAGATTGATTGATATAGTAGGAGCAATTATTGGATTAATCATAACTGCCGCGATCACGATTCCGGTGGCGATGGTAACTTTACTAGATAATCCTGGTCCGATTTTTTACAGCCAAATTCGCTGCGGTATCAATGGACAAAACTTCCGTATCTGGAAATTTCGCTCGATGGTTGTCGGAGCCGATCAACTCAAGCATTTAGTTAAAAACGAAGCCAGCGGTCATATATTTAAATGTACGGAAGATCCCCGCATTACCCGTGTAGGTAAATTTTTACGTCGTACAAGTTTGGATGAACTACCGCAATTTTGGAACGTACTCAAAGGAGAAATGAGTTTAGTTGGAACTCGTCCACCTACTCCTGATGAAGTAATCAAATACCAACAGCACCATTGGGAAAGACTCAGAGTCAAACCCGGAATTACCGGAGAATGGCAAGCGAACGGTCGTTCTAGCATTAAAGATTTTGAAAAGATAGTCCAAATGGATTTAGATTACCAGCGTAAGTGGTCTGTATCCTACGATTTATTTCTAATATTTAAAACCATTTGGGTAGTACTTAATAAAAGTGGTGCTTGTTAGGGCAGTTATTGATTAATAATTGCTCTTTATTTTGTAATAAAGGGAGTAGGGAATAGGGAGTAGGGAGTAGAGAACAGTTTTATTCTTATTTTTTCTTGTTTTTTTCACTAAAATAAATTGTCAATACAAGTTTCTTAAAACTCCAACCCTTATTCCCTCTTGCCTGTTGCCTTGTCTTAATGATAATTTTCCGTTGACCTACTTAAAAGTAAGTTTATGCTTTTAAAGCATTTTCCGTACAAACATCATCTAACTTTTTATCCCAATTTTCTATAGGAATTTCGGCTAAATAAGCAAAATCAAAAACAATACCAATTGTTGGGATTAATTCCCAACCAGGAGAACTTAATAAACGGTCGTAATATCCACCACCATAACCCAAACGATAACCTTGATAGTCGCAAGCAACACAAGGAACCAAGATTAAATCAACTTGATGAGGATTAATTATTGTTGCATCAGGATGCGGTTCTTGAATTCCGTATTTACCAATGATTAATTTATCTTGAGGTTTCCAAATATGCCAAATTAGGGATTTTTCAATACAGCGAGGAAATCCCCATGTTTTTTTACTATCTAAGAATAAATAACTTAAATCAGGTTCTTGTCGAAAGCTAAAATAAGCAAGTATTGTTTTAGCTTGTTGAAATAACTCTGAATTTAAAAGATTTGTACAAATAGCTTGACTTTTTTGCTGCCATTCTTTTTCTGATAGAGATTGACGCTGTTTGATAATATTACGGCGTAATTCTGCTTTTTCCAATTGATGCTTTGCCCGATTCACAAATAGGAATTAATTATAAATATTAATGGTAATACAAATAAATTATGTAGAGACGTTGCATTGCTACGTCTCTACATCAATAATCCGTTTATATTTAGGCTACAGGTTGAGGGGCATTTTCGCGCCACCATTCAATAGTATTTTTCAAACCTTGCTTGAAGTCTACTTGAGCGGTAAAGCCAAAAGCTTGCTTTGCTCTTTCGGTATCTAAACAGCGACGGGGTTGTCCGTTTGGTTTGTCGGTTTGCCAAACTATTTCACCGTCAAATCCCATTAACTCGCAAATGGTAGTAATCAAATCCCGAATCGAGATTTCATAACCAGTTCCCAAGTTTACGGGTTCGGGGTCATTGTATGATTGAGTACCCATGACAATACCCCGCGCTGCATCTTCAGAATACAGAAATTCGCGGGTAGGACTTCCATCACCCCAAACCGGAATCTCTTTATCTCCTCTATCTTGGGCTTCTTGAACTTTACGAATTAAAGCCGGGATAACGTGAGAACTTCTAGGGTCAAAATTATCTTCCGGACCATATAAATTTACTGGTAACAAATAAATACCGTTAAAACCGTACTGTTGACGGTAAGCTTGTAACTGGACTAACAAAGCTTTTTTGGCAATACCGTAAGGAGCATTGGTTTCTTCTGGATAGCCATCCCAGATATCATCTTCCTTAAATGGTACGGGAGTAAACTTGGGATAAGCGCAGATAGTACCGACACAGGTAAATTTCTCCACCCCAGCTTCATAAGCAGCGTGAATCAACTGGGTTCCCATCATCAAATTGTCGTAGAACAACTCCGCAGGTTTTTCTCGGTTCAAACCGATACCACCAACATGAGCCGCTAAATGAATTACAATATCTTGTTGGTCAACCGCACGCTTGCAGTTTTCCATCACGCACAAATCGTAATCTCGCGATCGCGGTACTGTAATTTTATCGCTGTCTGCACCTGCTTTAATCAGTTGGTCTATTACTTGACGACCTAAAAAACCAGCACCACCAGTAACTAAAATTCTTTTATTGTTTAACTCTAAGGGATTCATATTTTCTTTTCGTCCTAGTTAATAATATTGAAAGCACTTGTGCGGTCAGTTCAATTTTAGATTTTAAATTTTAGATTTTAAATTTTAGATTTTGGATTGAAGATTCTAATATTTTAAAAAGTCTCAAGAACCAAGCATTGAGTCCGTAACCTTTAGTCCTTTAGGATAAATGCGGCTGTGCCAGGTATTTTCACATCAGCGAAAATTACCACAAATAATTCATAAAATTTCTGAAAAACAGCCAAACTCAACACCAATCTAAAATCTAAAATCTAAAATCTAAAATTCTACATATGTAGTGCGCCCAATTCTTGACGAATCATCGCATTATCTTTAATCGCGTCGCCTATTTTATCACCAGGAGAAGTTAAACCCAAAGCTTGTAAATCTGCTTCCACCATCAAAGCTACAAGTTGTTCAAAGGTTACTGATGGAGTCCAACCCAATTTTGTTCTAGCTTTAGAAGCATCTCCAATCAACAAGTCTACTTCCGCAGGACGTAAATAACGTTCATCAAACTCTACGTATTCTTGCCAGTCAAGATTTACATAACTAAATGCTAATTCTAGAAACTCCCGTACAGAATGGGTTTCGTTTGTGGCAATTACATAATCGTCGGGATGGTCTTGCTGTAACATCAGCCACATTGCCCGCACGTAATCTTTTGCATAACCCCAGTCTCTCTTGGAGTCTAAATTACCCATATAAATTTTCTTTTGTTTACCACCAACAATCCGGGCAACTGCTCTAGTAATTTTACGAGTGACAAAGGTTTCACCACGGCGGGGTGACTCGTGGTTAAACAAAATACCATTGCACGCGAACATATTGTAAGATTCGCGGTAATTAACAGTTTGCCAGTGGCTGTAAACCTTAGCACAAGCATAAGGACTACGTGGGTAAAATGGGGTTGCTTCTGTTTGCGGTACTGCTTGTACTAAACCGAACATTTCTGAAGAACCAGCTTGGTAAAAACGTACTTCAATACCAGTACGATGTTGATAATCGCGGATTGCTTCCAATAAACGTAGGGTTCCCATTCCTACAGCATCCACTGTATATTCAGGGGAATCAAAGCTTACCCGTACATGGGATTGAGCACCCAAGTTGTAGATTTCTACAGGCTGGACTTCTTCAAGAATGCGGCGTAGCGTAGTACCATCAGTTAAATCACCGTAATGAAGAAATAACCGCACTCCTTCTTTATGAGGGTCTTCATAAATATGATCGATACGGTCAGTGTTAAAGGTAGAAGTACGGCGAATAATACCGTGTACTTCGTAACCTTTTTCTAATAAATACTCACTTAGATAAGAACCATCTTGTCCGGTAATACCAGTAATCAACGCTCGCTTTTGTCGGGTCATTCTCGTTTGTTCCTTTATTGCTTGTATATTGTAATCAATTTAATACAGGTAGCCTGGTATAAGTTAACAGGAATACACTTACTTGCCCTCCGGGTAAACCTGCGAATTCTATTTCAGCAATATTGCGTTTGCTTAAGTAAATATACTGCCTGGTGTGTTTTTAAAGTAAACCTTTCAAAGGCTAGCGAGAGATTAATTATCTATCCAGTATATTTTTTTAATCTTCATAAATACTTTATTTTTTCGCTCACCGTATAAAGATTATATTAATTTTGTATAAATATTTTGAACTAATAGAGCGACCAAAATTACATGATCAAATTAATCTTTGTTGTCTCACGGGGTGACAAGCACCCCGTGAGCTTTGTTGTTTTAAATACGAATTTAAATCCCCGACTTCTTCAAAAAGTCGGGGTTCTGAACACCGTTATTTGTCACGAATAATTTAGGATTGCTATAGTATCAAAAACGTTCTTTTAATCAAGAGAATCTAAAATTTATTAATTAAAATTAAACCTAAAAGTAATACACAGTGTTTTTGGAATAAAAGGTAGTTTTTAAAACAGTCTACTTGAATTTTTGGAGGTAATATAACAACAGTTAAACCGACGTAAATCATTTGCTTAAATAATAAACTTGAATGTAAATCTTGAATATAAATTATTGTTAGTTAAAGAAAAAAATGGCAGATAAATTTAACGGGGCAACTTCGCTGCCCCTAAAATAAAAATCAAGCCTTTTTTAATAGGCTCCGTTATCTTTGGGTATAACCACAACAGCAACCGTTTTCAGAATAATCCATAAATCTAGCCAAAAACTTTTAAATTTGACATAGTACAAATCTATCTGAACTCTTCTAGGATAAGGAATGTCATTGCGTCCAGAGACTTGCCATAAACCAGTAATTCCCGGTCTGATAGTCAAAATTTGATTAATATGACATCCATATTTTGGCAACTCTTCTGCTACTAAAGGTCGAGGTCCGACAACACTCATATCCCCTTTTAAAACATTCCAAAACTGAGGAAATTCATCTAAACTGGTAATTCGTAAAAACTTACCGATTGTCGTAATTCTAGGGTCTTTTTTCAGTTTAAAACTGTTCTGAAATTCCTGTTTGAACTGGGGTGATGTTTCCATCATTTGTATTAAAATTTCATCGGCGTTACTCACCATCGTGCGAAATTTAATACAGTTAAACCGCTGATAATTTTTCCCGACTCTTTCCTGAATGTAAAAAATTGGACCATGGGAGCTTAAAGCAATCAGCAAAGCCAGAATTAAATAAACAGGAGAAAACAGAATTAGTACTAACAGGGAAAATATTATATCGAACAGTCGCTTAGCTTTCTCTCCGTTTAAAGCTTCAAAAGAAAAACCTAGGGGCTTAAATTTTGGCTTACTTTTCTGGTGACCGCGTTTTTTAAAGAAAGTCCGCGTAATCTTACCGGAGAGAAGTGAGGTCTGTGCCGTCATCATACTCCTTACAATCCACACCACACATAGTCCCAATCTTAAAGCTTATGGAGCTTTTAAAAGTGCTGGGGAAGCAAATTTACGTTGCCCTGTTCCCTTTTATTGCTTTTTTTGCTCACAGGTATGTACAAAGTCTAGATAACGAGAAGCAAACATTTGCTTGGAAAATTGAGCAGCGTGCTTTTTAGCATATTCAGGATTAAATTTTTCTCTGTTAGCTTCAAAAGTTTCTACTGCTTCGATTAAAGATGCTTCTGTTTGCATATTAAAAAATGTACCAGTTCCTGTATCCCCATAAGAACGAATATCTCGCACCGTTTCCAAAGCACCACCAGCACCATAAGCAATTACTGGAGTACCGCAAGCTTGTGCTTCAACTAAGGCAATACCAAAGTCTTCACAAGCAGCATAGACAAAACCTCGGGCTTTAGCCATATAGTTTTTTACCACATCGTCGGGCTGCCATCCTAGTATTTGGATGTTGGATTTGGCTATCTTCCTGATTTTATCCATGTCATTCCCAGTGCCAATTACTACCAAAGGTTTTTTTAATTGATTAAAAGCTTTGACAATTAAAGTTACTTGCTTATAACTCACTAACCGGGAAACCGTAAGGTAAAAATCTTCTTTTTGAGATAAAAAGGGAAACTCTTCGGTATTTACTGGCGGATATATAACTGTAGAGTCTCTTCTGTAACACCTCCAAATTCTACGTGCTGTATGCTCGCTATTGGCAATAAAGTAATCGACACGATTAGCACTCAATACATCCCACTGTCTGAGACGATGCAGTATATAGCGCGTTACCCATCCAGCCATACCTGTTCCCAGTTTGCTCGCTCGCAAATAATCAAAAGTCAAATCCCAAGCGTAGCGCATGGGACTGTGACAGTAACAAATATGGATTTGGTCTGGAGTCGTCAAAACCCCTTTGGCAACCGCATGAGATGAAGAAAGAATTACATCATATTCACGTAAATCCAGTTGCTCGATCGCCAATGGCAGAAAGGGCAAGTATTTTTGGACACCCTGTCTTCCTGCGGGAAAATGCTGTAAGAATGTTGTGCCAATTTGACGTTTATATAAATAACTTTCCGGATTACCAGATTCAAAATCAATCAGAGCATACAAGTCAGCATCAATATGATTCAAAATTTCCCGTACTACGAGTTCCGAACCACCCGTTGCTAATGGTGTAAGCCACTCATGCACCAAAGCATACTTTAAAGGCACAGTTAGCATTTATCGATTGTGATCAGGAGTTATGGATTTACTCTTCAAAGACATCTGTCCTCTCTTAAAGCAGCTGAGTTTTAACTATCAAAGTATATGTATATATACTTGTATATAATCAAGATAGCTTAAACTTACATTTCTCAATATTTTCACATATTTTGCTCCTCAAGATTTTCTCAATAGTCCAAATTTTGATTCCTTTAGTACGTCAGCGCAGTTTTGCTTTTTGAAAAGACTTCCTACTCTTGTTGAAAGCACTAATTCTATTTGCGGTGCGTTCGGATCAGATAACTTTCAATTGTTATAATCTAAAACCTTCTCCTAGCTTTTTGATTAAAAGAAAAGTTAATAACCATTTTGCTGACCTATTTTCCACAATATAAGTTCCTGCGAACATACCGCAACCTGATAATCTCAAAAAGGATGAAGTTTTTGCGTCTACGACGTTACTAATGAATTGGGTTCAAAAAAGATGTCAAATTTTTTACCTCTATTCTTGATGCTTCATTCTTAATTTTGTTTCGCAAACAAGTAATTTATATAGCAGGGATTCAATGCGAATTTTAATCATGGGAGGCACTCGGTTTATCGGTGTCTATCTAACTCAAATATTAGTAGAACAAGGACACGACGTAGTACTTTTTAATCGCGGTAATCGTCCCTCTCCTGTGGAGAAGGTAACGCAAATCAAGGGCGATCGCACTGACGCAAACCAACTAAAAGAAAAGTTAACTAAGGAAGAGTTTGATGTTATTTTTGACAATAATGGTCGGGAAATTACTGATACTCAACCATTAGCAGAAATTTTTCAAAACCGTTTGCAGCACTTTGTTTATATGAGTTCTGCTGGAGTATATCTCAAGTCTGACATTCTACCTCATGTAGAAGGAGATGCAATAGACCCTAAAAGTCGTCACAAGGGTAAACATCATACAGAAAGTTATCTCGCAGAAAATGGCTTTCCTTTTACGTCAATTCGTCCCACCTATATTTACGGACCTCAAAATTACAACGATTTAGAAGCTTGGTTTTTTGATAGAATTACTCGTAACCGTCCGCTTCCCATTCCCGGTAATGGATTGCATATTACTCAATTGGGACACGTTAAAGATTTAGCCAAGGCAATGGCTCAAGTTATCGGCAATTCTACGGCAATACAACAAATTTACAACATTTCGGGAAATCGTTATGTTACCTTTGACGGTTTAGCTCGTGCTTGTGCTGTCGCAGCAGGTAAATCACCGGATGATATTCAAATAGTACATTACGACCCGAAAAAGTTTGATTTTGGCAAACGTAAAGCTTTTCCCATGAGAATGCAGCACTTTTTCGCTTCGGTTAACAAAGCCATGACAGAATTAGATTGGCATCCAGATTACGATTTAGTTTCTGGATTGAAAGACTCTTTTCAAAACGATTATTTGGTATCCCAGCGAGACAAAGCAGAAATTGATTTTTCAGTTGATGAGGAGATTTTAACCGCAGTGAGTTAGATAGTTAATTAGTAGTTAAACTCCCCGAAATTCAATTTTGGGGATTCTTCTTACCAATTACCCATTATCGTTGACTGAATTTTGCGGTAAAAGATAAATAGCTCCAGAAATTAAAGTTAAAGCTACAGATACCCAAAAAGCAATTAAAGAAGGTAATTCCCATTCTGGAGTTAAAGGAGCAATTAACAGCGCGATCGCAATTATTTGAGTTACGGTTTTGAGTTTTCCCCAAATATTCGCACCGCTAATCTTCGGTTGACTAACTCTCCAGCCTGCAATTGCTAATTCCCTTCCTAATATTAAAAATACTCCCCATGCTGGAATTTGTCCTAGTTCAATTAAAGAAAGCATTGGAGCAAGTACGAGCAATTTATCAACTAATGGATCGAGGAATTTACCTAAATCGCTTACTTGATTCAGCTTCCTAGCTAAATATCCATCTAACCAGTCTGTACCCGCAGCCACAATAAAAATTGCCAAACACACCCATCTTGCTTGAATCGTCGGGTTATGCAAACCATAAATAATAAACGGTATACCTAGCAAGCGAGAGAAAGTAATCCAGTTGGGAAGAGTCATTCGATTTTAGATTTTAGATTTTGGATTTTGGATTTGGTTGATAGTTGATGGTTGTTAGTTGATAGTGGTTAGTTGATGGTTGATGGTTGTTGGGTGATAACTGATAATTGATAACTGATAACTGATAACTGTTAATACTATGACTGATTCAGAATTTCGGATCGAAAGCGATTCTATGGGCGATCGCAAAATTCCAAGTAGCGCTTATTACGGGATTCAAACTCTACGGGCTACGGAAAACTTTGTTATTAGCGGCATTAAGCCTTTACCTACTTACGTGGATGCTTGTATCATCATTAAAAAAGCTACAGCAACTGTGAATGGTGAATTAGGTTGTATACCCCAAGATGTCAGCCAAGCTATTATACAAGCCGCTGATGAAATACTCGCGGGTAAGTTTCGTGACCAGTTTGTAGTGGATGTTTATCAAGCAGGTGCTGGTACTTCCCACCATATGAATGTCAATGAAGTACTAGCAAATCGCGCTTTGGAAATTTTAGGAGAGGAAAAAGGTAATTATAAGCGTGTCAGTCCTAATGACCACGTTAACTACGGACAGTCTACCAATGATGTGATTCCCACAGCAATCAGAATTGGTGGACTTTTAGCCCTTTCTAAAACATTGTATCCCGCTTTAGATCATGCCATTACTACTTTGTCAGAAAAAGCTACAGAATTTAAAGATATTGTAAAGTCCGGTCGAACTCATCTACAAGATGCTGTACCAGTACGTTTGGGAGATACTTTTGCCGCTTGGGCTCAAATTGTTACAGAACATCAAAACCGAATTAATACCGCTGCCGAAGATTTAATGGTACTCGGTTTAGGGGGAAGTGCAGCGGGTACGGGGTTAAACACCCATCCCCAATATCGCCTAAGTGCGGTTAAAATCCTTTCAGGATTAACCAATTCTCCTTTAAAAGAAGCGACCCATCTCATGGCTGCAATGCAAAGTATGGCACCATTCGTCAACGTCTCCGGTGCTTTACGCAATCTAGCTCAAGATTTAATTAAAATATCTCACGATTTACGCCTGATGGATTCAGGTCCAAAAACTGGTTTCAAAGAAATTCAATTACCACCAGTACAACCAGGTTCCTCGATTATGCCTGGAAAATATAATCCGGTGATGGCTGAGATGACATCAATGGTGTGTTTTCAGGTAATCGGTTACGACACTGCGATTAACTACGCTGCACAAGCAGGACAATTAGAGTTGAACGTAATGATGCCATTGATTGCTTACGATTTGATTCACAGTATTGAAATACTTGGACAAACCATTCAAGCACTTACTTCTCGTTGCATCCAAGGAATTACTGTCTTATCAGAACGTTGTTTAGCCTACGCTGAAGGAAGTTTGGCATTAGTAACAGCATTGAATCCACATATAGGTTATCTCAATGCAGCAGCCATCGCCAAAGAATCAATGGAGACAGGAAAACCCCTAAGACAGATTGTACTAGAAAAAGGATTAATGAGTGAAGAAGAATTAGCCCAAGTCTTAAATCTCCAACAAATGAGTCAGATTGTCAAGGAATAGGGTTAGTTGACAGTTGAAAGTTGACAGTGGACAGTTGACAGTTGACAGTGATTATAAAAAAACAACAACCAACAATCATCAACTGATAACTGATAACTAACAACTAACTTGAGTCCACATCGAAAAGTGTCCCTAGTTTTTACTGATTGCTGAAGGTCAAAATACGATTAAGTTAAGCTGTGAGAAAACCACAGAATGAAAAAACTACATCAATGCAGACTCAAAAACCATCTGTCAGTTTAATTAGGGCTACTTCTTATGAAGTAGAAATATTAAGGAAATCTTTAGAAACTCTGTTGGAACCATTGGGTGGAATCGCAGCATTTGTGAAAAATGGTGATCGCGTTTTACTCAAACCCAATTTACTTACAGGTTCGCGTCCTACTTCTGAGTGTACCACACGTCCGGAAATGGTTTACGCGGTGGCAAGTATGGTCATTGATGCTGGTGGTAAGCCGTTTTTGGGAGACAGCCCCGCATTCGGTAGCGCTAAAGGAGTTGCGTTAGCGAATGGATATGAATGGGTTTTAAAACAACTCAATCTTCCCATTATTGATTTTCACTCTCAGCGTTACGAAATCGTCAACGATAATTTCAACCATCTATTGTTGTCTAAAGAGACAATGGAAGCCGATGTAGTGATCAACTTACCCAAAGTCAAATCTCATTCCCAGTTAGTGTTGACTTTGGGAGTCAAAAATTTATTTGGTTGTGTACCCGGTAAAATGAAAGCTTGGTGGCACATGGAAGCAGGGAAAGATACCAACCGTTTTGGGGAAATGCTGGTAGAGACTGCTAAAGCCATTAACCCCAATTTAACAATTATAGACGGAATTATCGGTCACGAAGGTAACGGTCCGAGCGGTGGTGAACCCCGTACTTTAGGAATTTTAGGTGCATCAAAAGATGTATTTGCTTTGGATAGAGCCATAGTAGAAATACTCAAAGTTGCTCCCGAACAAGTACCTACTGTTGCAGCATCAATCCGATTAGGAATTTGTCCACAACTAGATGCGATCAATTTTCTCCAATTGTATCCTGAATCATTACAAATAGATGATTGGCAACTGCCATCGAAATTAATGCCAATTGATTTTGGAATGCCCCGCGTAATTAAATCTACTTTTAGGCATCTTTACATCAGATTTATCAAAGAAAAAATTAGCGCTTATAGCATCCGTTAAATTAATTGTTTCAAGCTACAAATTTTGTATTACAAGTGCAAACTTGGCTACAGCAATTTTATGTACTAGCAGAGTAAGCTGTAAATACCCTCCGATTGCTTAACCAAACCGCCCTATTCATTTTAGTGGCGGTTTTTTTACGCCGGATTATCATTGTAAGTTGTGATATTTTGTGACTTCTTATAGTTTGAATTGATCCGAGTCGATAGCTTCAATTTAACCTGGATTAAAACAATACTTAATCATATATAACCCTTTGATAATTTTTGCAAAATCATCCGGATATTATTATTCTATTACTTGATGTACCAGTATCGTGACATCAACTTAATTTTTAATTATTTTTACTGAATTGTATGTGAAGATTATTAGCAAATAATGGTCACTTACTGTTACTTAAAACTCATTTAATTATCCTGTAATTCTGCGGTATATAATTAGTAACAACCTATTTGATTAAAGCATATTATCTATAAATTTATTTGAGTGTAATTACTGATGATGATGAAAAAAAGCTGAAGTATACTCAAATACTTTTTACAATTAAACAGCAAAGGCATTTGTAAAAACCAAGCTATAAAGCCTTATATAACAAGACTTTCTCATCCGAAAGAAAGATGCTGTTGACCCAATAATGATTTAAAGTTAATATTAGTAAATAAACAATATGTATTTTTTTTTGCATAATATTTAATCAATGTAAGCTGTAAAAAATTCAGCAATACGCAAGTAAAAAGCGAGATAAGTTACAAGTCTTTTAAGAAGATGTTTATGCATTACTTGGTATCAAGAGTTTCAAGTATAAATAAATATATAAAGTGAATGGCGAAAGTGATTTAAATTCTTGAATAATAGGTAGTTTGTAGTCATAAAAAAAGCTAAAATAATAACAACTCTCTGATTAGAGAGCCGTAGCAACTAGTGATGTAAAGAGCTAAATAATTTATATGAATTCAAACAGTCAGTCTGCCAATACAGAGGAATTACCTTCCCAACGTTTGGCAGACGTTGTAGGAACAGCAATTGCTGTGTTAACTTTGACGTTACCGATGTTTGTAATTGGTCATTACTCTTCAAGCAGCGTTCAGGATAACCGGCAACCATCAACCTATAACTTACAAACAACTGACAATGATACAAAACTAATAAAAAGTGAAATTTCATCCATTTATAAAATGAATCAACACGCTTCGAGATTCTCGAAACAAAAGTAACTTATAGCAATTAGTAGAAGCAATTTACATGAAAGTGATTTTGTTTTTCTACTTATAATTAAACCTTGTAGAGACGTAAGATTTTACGTCTCTACACTTTTTCATAATCCTATTGGGCATTGTTCTATTACTTGATTAAGACTTACGCCATTGTCACAATAACCCGTTGGTGCGTGACACTAGAAACATGATTTTTACGTTCAAGATTGTTCAAAGTGTCACACACCCATTACGTAAGTCCTATTGGAGATATTTAACTTCAAACTCGACTTCTCTTATCGCTCTCACATTGTAAATAGTACACTAAAACTATTGACATATAAGCTGACTTAGTATTTTAAATGTGAGACCGCAGGTAAATTCCGCTTTTTTTATTTAGAGGGAATAAACTACTTTATCGTAACGTCCATATTGCCCTAAAATTCTACACGGGGAGCCTGCAAGCTCTCACCGAGAATTAATCAAAGCTTTAGGAGTAAATCTGTGGACTTATCTCGTATCCCATCTCAACCAAAACCCGGTTTAATCAATGTTTTAATTGAAATTGTCGGTGGAAGTAAAAATAAATATGAATATGACAAAGACTTACAAGCATTTGCTTTAGATCGGGTGCTTTATTCATCAGTTCAATATCCTTATGACTATGGTTTCGTACCAAATACTTTGGCTGATGATGGCGACCCCCTCGATGGTATGGTAATAATGGACGAGCCAACCTTCCCTGGTTGCGTAATTGCAGCACGACCCATCGGTATGTTAGAAATGATTGACGGTGGCGATCGCGATGAAAAAATTCTTTGTGTACCAGACAAAGATCCACGTTATGTTAACGTCAAATCTTTGAAAGATTTAGCTCCCCATAGACTTGATGAAATCGCAGAATTTTTCCGCAGTTACAAAAACTTAGAGAAAAAAGTCACCGAAATACTTGGTTGGCAAGATGTAGATAAGGTAGCACCTTTAGTTGAACAATGCATCAAAGCAGGTAACGAAAAAGGTTGAGATACCGAGCAAGAAATTACCTAAAATTAAATCAGATATTTCCATCAAGTTTAATTTTTCATCTAATCAACCCTTTCCCTTAAAAGCTAATTAAACAATGCAGCGCACGCTTCTCCTAGCCAAAATTCACAACTGTACTCTCACCGAAGCTAATCCCAACTATATTGGCAGTATCAGCATAGACCAAATACTTTTGGATCAAGCTGGTATTTTACCTTACGAGCAAGTACAGGTAGTGAATATAACTAACGGCGAGCGTTTTGTGACTTATGCAATACCGGCTATAGCCGATTCCGGAGCAATAGAGCTAAATGGGGCTGCGGCACGTCTAGCCATAAAAGGCGATCGCTTGATTATAATGTCTTACGGGCAGTTAACTCCGGAAGAAATCAAAAGTTTCTCCCCTACAGTTGTCATCGTAGACGACAAAAACAAATTGTTAGAAGTTAGACACTACGATGATCTGCTCGGTAAGACAATTATCTAAGAAAAATGCCAAATATACAGCCATCAAAGCATCCTGATGATGCTAGTGAATCCCAAGAAAATTCTTCGTCTAAGCAAGCTGATCAATTTTTAGTCAAATTTTGGGGAGTACGAGGTTTAATCCCCACTCCAAGTGAAGAAACTAATGTTTATGGAGGTAATACTGCTTGTGTAGAAATGCAAGTCGGGGGAAAGAATTTGATTTTTGATGGTGGTACTGGGTTGCGAATGTTAGGAAAAAACTGGTTACAAAAACAGCAAGAATTAGTAGTCCATTTATTTTTTACTAACGCTCAAACAAACCGAATTCAGGGTTTTCCCTTTTTTGCTCCTGCATTTGCACCTCAAAACTACTTACATATTTACGGTACTGCTGCTTCTAATGGAGCATCAATTAAGCAATCACTTTGCGATCAGATGTTATTACCCCATTTTCCTTACCCTTTACAAGTCATGCAGTCACAACTGCAATTTTATAATTTGACTCCGAATCAAGTGGTAGCTATTGATGATGTCACAGTAGAAATGGCTTTAATTAATAATATCCAAAAGTCTATCGGTTATAGAGTTACATGGTTTGAATATAGCGTTGCCTATATCACCGACTTACAATCCAAAATAGATGATTCAGACGTTGAAGATGTAATCAGATTAACTCAAGGAGTAGACTTACTAATTGTAAATCCTAACTACATTTCCTCGGATTTTGGCGGCTCGCAAACACCAATTGATTCCTATTGGAAAAATACTGTAGATTTAGCTCGTACAACGGGTGTTAAACAAGTTGTATTTTCCAATCATCATCCAAATCATCACGACGATTTTTTAGATCGAGTTCAAGCTGCACTGAAATCTGACTTAGAACAAGCATTTTTAGCTCGTGAAGGTATGGTTATATCTATTAATTGAAACGTTCATTCCAATTCATGATTAATTTTTGTTAATTTTTGTTGATTTATCGGAATTTTTATTGGTTTTGATGGTGTTTGCTCCGGATAATCCAATAACTGATTGATAATGCAAGAACTGCAACTCCCAAACCAACTACTTGTATCCCGTCTGTTTTATTTAAATCTAAAATAATAATCTTTCTTGCTACAGCAATCAAGGAAGTAGCAATGACCAATTCAACATGAATAACATTTTTTCTCAGATAAGCAGTAATATTTTCTAAAATCTCTAAAGCAATTAAAACATTTAAAAATAATCCAAAAATTGTAAATAGATTTTCATGATAACTAGCTTCTTTGATATCCCAAATTAATACTTTGTTTATAACATAAATTACTAAATGTATAATTGCAAAAAATATGACCACCACCATAGTAATCGATAACAGCTTGGCAATGACTTCTTCAACCTTTTCAATTAAATACAAGCAATTTTCATTTTTACTGTATTTACGAATTTGTCTCAATAGATTTCTCATGTTTCATGCCTTGCAATAAAAAAATTACATAAATCAATGTGATTTGTTATGTGAAAACAAATACAATCAACTAAGAATAAAGTACATAAATGAAAATCTTACATTTATAACTATAAACAATCATTGACACATTAATTAAACAACTTTAAAGAACCCTGACCTCAAACTATGAGAAAATATCAAGCATGAATCGTCGTAACTTTTTAAATTGGGTTGGTGTTGGCACGATAGCAAGTTCTCTACCCGTCGCTATTGCAGCTTGTTCCTCAAAAGAAACAACGCATACCCCAAAATCCCAAGAATGGCAAAAAGTTGGTAGTTCTAATGAATTAAACGCTAATGGTAAACTACTTGCAAAAAATACATCTCTAGGAGAAGTATTAGTCGTCAAAACTTCCCTTCCTAATAATTTAGTTGCGGTTAACCCCCGCTGTACCCATGCAGGTTGTACCGTCGAATGGAAAAGTGATACTAATAAATTTGTTTGTCCCTGTCATGGTTCGGAATTTAGCGTTGATGGTAAAGTCATAGCTGCACCAGCCACAACACCTTTAAAAACTTATACAGCCAAGATTGAGGATGATACAGTTTTAGTTCAGTAATTATTTAAAAATAAAAATCAAATTAAGAATCAAATTAAAAATCAAATACCGCTTTTTTCCTATTGTTGAGAATCGTGCAAAATATGAGGTAATCCAATTTGAATTATCTATGCTTCCTATTCGCAGTATTTATTGAAACTATTTCAATTATTGACTTAAATAGCGTCCAATACTGATATTCAGGTGGAATTCCCAACTATATATAACTCAATTAAAAATTGAAAATTCCCAGACATATGTAGCAAAATTTACTAAAAATTATATGAAAATACGATAAGTTAAGTTTGCCGTAAATGTAACTACAGCTACTAAAAAATGCGGCTAGAACAATTGCAAGCCTTCTTAGCGATCGCCGATAGTGGTAGCTTTCAGAAAGCAGCACACCAATGTAATGTTACCCAATCTACAATCAGTCGTCAAATTCAGTCACTGGAAGCAGATTTGGGATTTGAATTGTTTCACAGAACTAGTCAGTCAAAATTGACCCTAGCGGGTGAAGCTTTATTACCTCGTGCGCGTAAAATTTGTTTAGAGTGGCAAACTGCTAAGCAAGAAATAACCGATTTAATCTCAGGTAAACAGCCAGAACTTTGTATTGCCTGTATTCCTTCAGTATGTGCTTATTATTTTCCACCTTTATTGCAATTATTTTGCAAACAATACCCTGATGTGCAATTACGGGTAACATCATTGGGTAGCGATCGCGCATTGAAAGTTCTCAAAGATGGACTTGTGGATTTAGCAATTGTCATGAACAATCGTTTTCTAACCACGAGTAAAGAAATGGTTGTCGAAACACTTTATGAAGAACCCATAGAAGTTTTAGTATCAGCCAATCATCCACTAGCTGAATATGAATTGGTTCCTTGGACAGAGTTAATCCGCTATCCCCAAGTAATTTTTAAAGAAGGTTACGGAATGCAGCGGTTAGTACAAAATCAATTTGACCAAAGCGAAACATTACTCAAAGCAGCTTTAGAAGTTAATACCTTAGATGCTTTCCGGGGAATAGTACGTCAAGGAGAATTAATCGCTTTATTACCAAGTTCAGCATTAATTGAAGCTCGTTTTGACCCCAGTCTTGCAGTTCGTTCTTTTTATATTAATAACAATGGTTATTCTGTCAACCGTGTATATTTAAGTCGTCAAGTAGTAATGGTAACAACTAAAGACCGCTTACAAATTCCTCCCATCCAGTACTTTTGGAATCTAGTTTGCGAACACATACCAAAACAGGTAAAGGGATTTTAGATTTTAGATTTTAGATTTTGGATTAGGAGTTAGAAGTAAGCTTATAACTGATAACTGATAACTGTTAACTGATTTATGAGCAATTTATTTAGAGATTTACTGAAAAAAATCGGTAGTGGGGAACATACAAAACAAGATTTAACACGTGCTGAAGCAAAATTAGCGACTAAAATGATGCTTTTGGGTGAAGCAACACCAGCACAAATTGGCGCTTTTTTGATTGCACACCGTATTAAACGACCTACTAGCGAAGAATTAGCGGGAATGTTGGATGCTTACAACGAACTCGGACCAACATTACCAGCAATCAACCATGACCGAGCAGCTATCGTTTTTGGTATACCTTACGATGGTAGAACCCGCACTGCACCAATTAGTCCAATCACAGCTTTATTATTAGCTTGTTCTGGACAAAATGTGATCATGCATGGTGGCGATCGCCTGCCGACAAAATACGGAGTTTCTTTGGTAGAAATTTGGCAAGGTTTGGGTGTTGATTGGACAAAGTTAGAATTACCCAAAACTCACCAGATTATGGACAAAACAGGAATCGGATTTGTTTATACACCACGGCATTTTCCCTTAACAACAAGTATTTGGGAATACCGCGACCAAATTGGTAAGCGTCCACCTTTTGCCAGTATGGAATTAATTTGGTGTCCTTATGCTGGTGATGCTCACATCGTTACTGGGTTTGTTCATCCACCCACAGAAGAAAGGTTTAAGGCAACTTTATGTGAAATGGGAATTACTGAGTTTACAACAGTCAAAGGTTTAGAAGGGAGTTGCGATTTACCACGCGATCGCACTGCAATTATTGGTTTGGGAAATGGAACAAATCCTATAGAAAGATTACTTTTGGTTCCTAGGGAATACGGGTTTACGACTCAAAATGTACCTTTAACTAATACTGAAGAATTATTATTAGAAATGAAATTAGTTTTGGCAGGTAAACCATCAGAATTAATGCAAACAGCATTATGGAATGGTGGGTTTTATTTATGGCTTTGCGGAATTTGTAGTGATATGTCCTCCGGTTTAGCAACAGCCAAAGAATTATTTGATTCTGGTGCAGTGTTGAAAAAACTTCAAGAATTGCAGCAAGTGATGAAGTAAAAAGTTTTAATTCATTACTCATTACTTAATCATCATCGCCGAATCGAAGCAACAAACATCGAACTCACGTTATATTATATTTTTGAGCAATTCTGTTTCTTCTCCCTGTTTCCTGTTCCCCCCAAACCTGTTCAAATACAAAATTATTCTTGAAGTCAAGACTCCAAATATACAATCAAATTAAACTACATCATAAAGACTTTTTCCAGAACCTTTTCAATGCGTAAATTTTACAATTAAACAAAGCCAAAACACTGTTCGTTAGCGTAGACTAAGGATTAAGATAATACTGCTTCAGCATATTTTCGGCATTAACCAGGAATTTTTATGATAAATTTTCACGAACGAGCAACCCTTGAACTATAGTGTATTAAACGGCATGGAAAGTTAAAAATACAATTGTGTGGTTAAGTCTTACTGCCTACAAAGACCCATTTATTATAGTTGAGAAATAATACTGACTCGATGACAGGCAAAAACGCAAGACAGAATGCATTTCTGCGGCTAGTGTCTGGTAAGGAATTAGAAACAGTTCATCAACGCTACTCGCTAATTCCAACTTCAGAGGCAGTAATTGGGCGCGATCCTCACTGTCAAGTTGTATTAGATGCATTACAGTATCGCATGGTATCTCGCCGTCATGCGGTAATTCGTCCTTTAAGTTTATCCCCCGATGGTGAAATCAGTTGGATACTCTGTGACTTAAATAGTGCTAACGGTACTTATCTAAATGGCAAACGCTTGCAGGAATGCCAGCAAATTTTTCCCGGCGATCGCATCACTTTGGGGTACGATGGACCAGACTTGGTTTTTGGTAACGAAATAGTTGAACGAAAAACAACTATTTCTGCTTCCTCAAACTATTCCAAGCCAGACTCAGTTAGCTTTACTCAATTATTTCCCATCATTTCTACAGGTAAAGATTTAACTCGCAAAGCTTACCTCATACCTGGAATTCTAACGGTGATATTTGTAGTACTAATGTTTGCCACGGTAGGAAAACCGGAAGCAAACCAAATTATAGTTGCTATTTATATTGCTTTTGCCGCTTACTATTTTATTTATCAGTTATGTGGCAAGCATAAACCTTGGTGGGTTTTATTAGGGGTAGCTTTATCGACAACTTTAATTTTACTTAGTCCCCTATTAGATTTATTTATTTTTATATTTCGCGAAGTTTTACCCGGTAGTCTACCTTCTGAACAAGAATCAATTACCTTTACAGAATGGTTGGTGCGGATGTTTTTCGGTGCTGGTTTGATGGAAGAACTACTCAAAGCATTGCCAGTTGTCGGTATATATTTTATCGGGTTAGGATTATCTTCCCCTTGGCGAGAACGTATTGGTCTTTGGGAACCCTTGGACGGAATCTTGCTTGGAGCCGCTTCTGCTGTAGGTTTTACCCTGTTGGAAACACTAGGCCAGTATGTGCCGCAAGTAACTCAAAATGCAGCAATTCAATCAGGAGTTGAAACAGGTCAATTAGTGGGACTACAGTTACTGATTCCGCGAATTCTCGGCTCTGTTGCCGGACATATGGCTTACAGCGGATATCTAGGGTATTTCATCGGTTTAGCTGTGCTTAAACCAAAATTAGCAGGACAAATTTTATTGGTTGGCTATCTTAGTGCTTCAGCCCTTCACGCTTTGTGGAATGCAACTGGAGCTATCAGTGGTCTATTTTTAGTTGTCGTAGGTGTCTTATCTTATGCTTTTTTAATGGCTGCAATTCTTAAAGCAAGAGCGCTTTCACCCAATCGCGAACAAAATTTCGCTACCCGCTTTTTGGGAAAATAAGTAATTGGTAATTGGTAATTGGTAATTCTCCTATTCCCTATTCCCTATTCCCTACTCCCTACTTAATATATGTCTTCTGATAGATGAGGCTGGAGAGTAAACTATTCTATCTTTGAAATTATCATGGATAAATCTACCGCTAGAAAGAAAAGTTACATAAAATAGCTTCGCCCCAGCCATCGCAAGAGTAAGTTGATCGCATTGGCTTTGCAACTAAAGTAGAAAATAGCGGAAAAAGTTTTAATCTTCTGTTTGAAAGGTATTTAACTGGTTTAATGCATGATAAGCAATAGCTAAACCAACTTTTGCTTGTTCAATTTCTGATAAAGCTGCCCATTCACGATTATCATCTTGATTGTAATTCGTTAGAGTTGATTCGACTTTAGTATGGGAACCACTTCTAGTTGCATAAGCTAATGGACGTGCTAAAACCATGATGTCATCAACTTCTAAGCTCGGTAATACAGCTTGTACGCATTCAATCAATTGTTCTGTTATTGACTGTTTTGCATTGAAAATTTCTGCCGCTTTCTGAGCAATCAAGTTTATCCAATCTTTAGGCATCCTATTACAAAATTCTTTTTGCAAATTATTTTGCAACTTCACCGCTACTGATTGATTTGTATTACAATTGTAGTGCGCTGAGGTTTCGACCTTAGACCAAAGCGCATCTAATTGGTTATGGAAATTTGTACAGCGTGTATCTAGTTCCTCGTCTAGCAAAGCCTGCATCGGGAATTGCTCTTCAAGTTGATTAAAATAAGCTTCGGTATTATCTTCGTAAGGATTCCAGAGATAAGTATTATCTTCTGGTTCGAGTAGAGTTGCGAGTAAATCCAACTCGATTTGAGAAAGTGAGTTGTGAGGATTTGTTGAACCTTGCATTTTGTCAGTCATGTGTTGTCTCCCGGTAAATGAATTAGCAGTATTGACAGCTACAGCACCCAATATCTGGTTTCCGCAAACTGAAATTTTCTTTTGTCTACTGTTATAACTTTTTGATTTGACCTAGGGACGTAGAGTCTATATTAATAGTTAAAAGAGCAATAGTACCAATTTGAAGAATATCTAATTTTCAATCCGAAATTCCCAAGTTTGACTTTTAGTGCTGCCAAACTTTAAATGCATTCCCGATTCTAATGGTACTTCATGTCTATAGATTTGTTCCCAGCCACCGGAGCGTAGAATCCAAGTAGTACCGTAGGTGGATAAATCTTGTAGATAGTAAGTTTGCACTTGAGTATTTCCAACTAAACTATTGCGACATAAAATTTCAGCATGACGTTTTGAAACTGAAGGTTCTCGGATGACAATATCATTTTCTCTGGTGCGACCGATACGGGTAACTCCGGGTTTCAATAACCAAATTTTACCTCCTGGTTGTAAAGAACGTAAGGAAACATTTGCACTACCAGGAATAAAAGTTGTGGGTATTTCTGTAGCACCTTCTTCAAAACTTTTGAGCAATTCACCGTCGAAGTGGGGGTGTAAGTAAAGAACTGGTAAAGTCCAAGCGGGCTGATTGAAATGATAAATTGTTAATAATCTTTTTCTACCTTCGGCAACAGCTTCGTCAATCGGTTTGCGACTACGTAAAGCTAAGGCAAAGGTTTGAATAAAACTGTGACTTTCCTCATCAGTAATTTTATCGCGCATTCCCAGTACCGCAGGTACACCTTGACGTATAAGTACTTCTGCTAAACTACTGTGAGCAATAGCCCGATTTTGATTAGAGAAAGGTTGCGCTCCCCAACAAGCATTAAAAACTGCCAGCTTTACGTCACTACGGGTTAAAGCTTGTGCCAGTTCCATACCGTTGAGGGTCATATCATTTTGTAAAAACAAAAACCCTCCGTCGGGTCCTGGTAAGCCATGACCAGCGTAAAAAAAGACATTATAAGCTTTGGTATCTAATTCCGAAATTAGCTGTTGTGGAGTTGGTTTTACCAGGGTATTTACCATACAAGGCGCGTATCCGGTAGAGTGACTAGCTAACTGATGACCTCCAGAAAGAGTTTGCTCAAGAATACTTGCTTCTTTTTCTAGTTGCAGGTTTTGATCTTCTCCTAAAACTAACAAAATATTTAAAGCGTGATCAGTTCCTGAACAAGACAGTGGTTCAACTTGAGAGGTAGTACGACTAAATAACAAATGTTGCGACAGCGACATTGCAGGTTGTCCCGGTTCGCGCTGCATAATTTCCCAAGGAACAGCGATTAAATCTGGGTCACGGATTTCCAAACGAAAGCGCAAACGTGTATGCTGACCCATGGCAATACCGCGACTACGTTCCAAGCTGCCAAGAATTTCTCCCTCGAATGTCCAACGCCACAAACTCACTCCCATATATTGCATCAAACGGCTGCTATAGCTGGTTTTTTGACCGGAAGCCGATGGTAGGGAATTCAAGGGAAGTGGATTTGTGGTTTCTGATTTATTTTTTGGCGATATATCCAAGCGAGAATGTCCGGCAAACATTTGTTGCCATTCTAGCCAAGCTTGATTTAGCTCTTGCGACCATACACAATCATGTAAAACATAACCACTGGGATAGGGAGCATTCACCACCCAAATTGCAAAATTGTCGGTGCCTGTATGAACGAGACGGGCGATCGCCAGGTTGAGGGATGGCATGGATTCTTTAAACTTGCTAATTTTTTTTCAAGCAAAATGTTTGCCTAAAAATTACCTTTTCAGGCTATTACCTGTATGATTGAAGTTTCTTATAGTTTATCGAGTTTTGGAATCAGTGCTGTTAACCGTTGGGGGTAATGTTGTTTTATCTCTGATACTACCAGGACTGCTACGGTTTTGCGAGTCCTCAACAGGCAATGCAGTCGAAGGATCTTCAATGTTTGGAGCCGAACTATCTGTTGTAGAACACTCATCTCGTGCAGTCGTTGGGTTGGAAATTGCGACATTTGAGGTTGTAAGCTCGGAACGTTTAAGCCATAATTGTTCGCCCGGTTTAGGTAAGGTGGTGTTGGCGCTAGGGGTTAGTGTTGGAGTAGACAAATCCTGTACCCCTTTTGCATCTCCAACTGAGCATACTTTAATCTGTAGCCAATAGTCTTTTGATGAAGGAATCTGCTCTTTCTGTACTACCTGTAATAAACTCGCTGGTGGTACATAAATTGGTACTGGCTGTTGGGAAGCTGTACTCTTATCAGTAGGCGTTGTTTTACTTGTAGTCAGATTAATTTCTGTTTTAGTATTAATTAACCAGTTTTGGTCTATTTTGGCGAGTCTTTGGGAATCATCTTCAATTGAAGTTGGGGTACTGTTGGGGGTTCTTGTATTTGTCGCTGCTACTGGTGTTGACTCAATACTTCTGCTTGTTTGCCTCCAGAAGTATCCTAATGCACTACCGACAATCGTTAGTAAAGCAATTATTCCTAACATTAAAGGTAAATTAGAAACTTTCGGAGCAACTTTTTTGGTAATTACTTGGGTTTTCTGATTGGGAACATTTTGTGTCGCTGGAGCTAAACGGGAAGAATCAACTGCCGAAATTAAGGCAACATCGGCAAGACTTGCTTCTAATGGTGACTTTGGTTCGGAATATTTAATTTGGCAATGCATCAAGCCAATAGTCACATTATCATGACCATTTTGAATGTTAGCAATCTCTAACATTCGCTTTGTAACACTAGCTACATCACCATTATTGTTGAGTAATGGCAAAATGTCCGTTTCCCAGTATTGTTCGATACGGTCAAAATCACTTAAGCCATCGGAACACAATAGATACACACAATCTTCATCGAGGATAAATCGCTGTGCTGTTGGATGTAAAGCACTACTTGCATTCATTCCTAATGCTTGGACTAATGAACCAGAAGCCGCTTGCTGTACAGCATCCCGATAAACCGCATAGCCCAATCGTACTTCGCGGGAAGCCACATCATCGTCAAGAGTTATCTGATGGCAGTTATTACGGGTAATTAAGTAAGCGCGACTGTCTCCCACATGAGTAATATACATCGAATGGGCAACTGGTAATCCGATCACTACAGTGGTTCCCATACGTTGTCGTCCCTGACGATTTTCGCTGTCATTACGCTGGCTAATTTTATCGTTAGCAGCAGCAGTAGCCCTTTCTAAGTCGGCAAGTAGGGCAGCCGAATTAATATGATCTCCTGGTAAACTTGCTAACTGCCCTACCTGCTGTTGAATCGTCTCAATTGCCAAATTAGAAGCTACATTGCCTCCTTCATGTCCACCGATACCATCACAAACAATAGTTAAAGCCGACTTTGATGGTGGTTTGGAGATAGTAGTACCGCTTTCGGGGTAACAAGCATCTTCATTACGTTGGCGACTAGATCCTTTGTCAGTCACCGTAAACACTTTGATGGTGGAGTTATGGGATTTGCTTAATGATGTTAATCCCTGATCTAAAACACCAACTAACTGTTCACTCGAATGTATTTTCCCTTCAATCAACAAACGACAAACTTCTCCCAGAAAATTGCCAATGGCAGGTTGTGCTTGTGCAAGTAAATGTTGTTGCCAAAACTCTCCTAAAGCTGACAAGGCTGGTGTTATTTCTCCATCAGAATTTAATTCTAATAAGCGGACTATCGAACCTTCTGTCCTGATCAAATTTTTTGCTAGCAAGCTCGAACCAACACCGAAACTTACCAAAGGTTGCCATAATTGGGCTATTTGCCACAGCCAATTAAGTTGCCGTAGGGAGGTGGCATTTTGCCAAGCATCTGTGAATTTGTCACACAATTTTACTTTGATCGGCGATTCGCTCAGAATAATCGGAGGTTTTTCTAAAAGCAATATTTCTGATTGAGCATTACTGACGTTTAAAGTCAACAGTCCGTAAACTTGAGGAACGTGTAAGCGATAGGGAATTAATCTCAGATAAGATTTGATCTCATCTAATTTTTGTTGTTCTGGTATTTCTGGCAAAATACCTGGTTTGGTATCTAATAAAACATTATCCTCAATAATTAAATAACGCTCTTGTAACAATTCCCCAGAATTACCCAAAATAGAATTATCCACCACAGCCCAAAGATAACGTTTTGGTAAAGGTGTGGAGCATTTATGGCAAAACTTGTGGGTAAGGGGGTTAGCAGCTTGACACGATTCATTTGGACAGTAGAGCGTTGCCGCGTCATTTTCCATAGTTTCCCACCGAGAAGGCGATTGGCAAGTTTTTGTTTATTCATAGAGAATGGCTATATGACCATTCGCGTTTATATAAAACGATATATTACATTTTGACTCGGAACTTAGAACAGACACGAGAGTAAGTAGTATAGCAATTTATAAATTCGCCTTTGTAATTAGCCATGATAAGCCTTTTAAAGAAAGTATATAAAAAAATACCAACTCTGGCATGATGCTCATACTATTTTGTAGGCAAACATTCTCTGAGAAAGAATCTTGCCATACACTTTATTCAATATTATTTCTTAATTATTTATTTCTTTTCTACATATATTTCTACTTTACAAATCATTAAACATTCAAAAAAATAAATATTTATATTTTTTTAGCTATCTAAATATCTCGTTTTAACAAGCAGTTCCTCCCTTATTCACCACCTTAGAGGCTTTGCTCCCCCAAAGTGAGGTTTTGTTTAAATATATTTAACTTTATACAAATTTAACAATATAGTTATATCAATCAAGGTTAATTTTACTGTAACTTTCCGCCGAACGTCTTGTCATAACAAAGCATTCGGCAGAAAGCATGATCAACTATACAAAAACTATCTGGAAGCAATCCTTATATTTTAAGGACTTAAGCATTAATTAAAATTTGTGTACAGTTTGAGACTGCTTAGGTTGTGTCAACAAACAACCAATTTTAATTACTTTCATCTGCTGCTAGTCGGGGAAGTCCCATACTGTAATTGCTGACTCGTCCGGAGATGTTGTAGCTAATTGAGCCTTGTTGGAGAAGCGAACGCAGCAAATGCTCTAAATCCGAGCCAATACGACGTAAATTGTAATCAGTTAAGTCCACACCGCTATTAGCTTCAACTAATTCATCAAATTTACGATATACAACCTGTAAACTGTCCTCACTCCAGGTGAATTCATTATCTGGGTCAACATCTAAAGTTAACACCTGATTGCTAGGAATCAATTCACCATCTTCAACTTCTGCCGCAAAAATACGGATATGACGAGTTGTTGATTTGAGCAGCATCTGCTTATCCATAGGAGCTTTTTTAATAAAGGTTAAGTAACACTGCAATTATTGTAAACTCTAAATTCTTGGTTGAAACTAACAATGTGCGATCGCACATTGTTGAGTTAATAAACCCGCCACCATTATAGACTTGAGTCCAAATCGCAAATACAGCAGATTGTTGCTTTAATTCGATTGCTTTTCCGAGTATAGTGTTTTGATAAATTGGGGAACCAGGAATTTAACATAAAAGTCAGTCTGGTAAGCTTGAATCGCCGCTTGTTGTAAAGGGATTACAATTTAGCCTTCTTCTTCTTCAAAAATAATTGAGGAGTGGTGTTAATTGATGCTCCTTCACTAAATTTACCCTCAAAATTTTTGGTCTGAATGGTCAATTGTATTTTTTTGATGAATAAAACCTACATATAGTAGTTTCACGGAATTGCTAAACAACAACATTAGGCTATAGTCTAATAAAATGATTTCAGCGTTTTTACTTACGTAGTATTACTCTTATTTTAGTTAAAAGTAAAACTGTTGTTGACGTGGAGATAAGTTTGATGTAAAAACCTTTAAAAAGCTCTAGCAAGTTCTTACAGAAACTTCATTGTATCGAAGTTGAAAAACTGAATAATAGTTTATGGTTTGCTAGAACTGTAAGGAGCCTATGAACATCAAAATTATAGACAATCAAAGTCTACTTAAAAACCACCAACCGGAGAGTGAAATGCAACACAAATAAAATGGATGATTTTTCTTATTGCTTCCGTCAAACACTACTTTCGATTTCAAACAAAATATAAAACACTTTTGCTTGAGATTAAACTCCTCACCCCTATGACCACCGAGTAAAGGAATCGTAACAATTATGAACTCGAAAGCATTACCACGCCAAATAAACAACGTCGAAGTAGGTGTTTATGAGTGCGAAATCAATCTCAAATTTAGGTTGATTGAGGAAAAGAGTTTACTACGCGATCGCGAACAACTGTTGCAAGTGCTGCTAGAAGCACTAACCGAAGGTTCCGACGACTTTCTCGAAATATTGCAGCAGGCTGTTAAACTTCATGAGACAACAGAGTTAAAAGCTTCACCGCAAATGCGACGACAGTTGATGCGGTTGCGTAATTCCAATGAAATGAACCAGTAGCTAACATTGCCGTACAAAGTAGCGGTAAATTGTGTAGCCAAGAAACGGAGAAGTTCTGGTAAATGTTTAAGTTTAAATTCGGAACTTAACTTTTTCCCACAACAAGTCAACTGGTATCACTCAAGGCTGCTTGTGTTGTTAACATGGGTTTTTCGTCTACCCGGCTTTATCTACTTTGTTTGTTATGGGTTTGCGTCTACAAGTAACTTCAGTGTTAGTGAAATTAATTTATGGAAGTAATGGGTGCCTACTAATCAGAATTCTGATCTTGCTTCAAGGCAGGGTTACAATCTACGAAGAATATTGACATACCAGGGAAGAAGATATTTGCTCGGCATTGCACAACAAACTGTAGTATTCGTACCCTCCTTTAAGAAGGAATCAAATCAGATAGGCAATTCCAGCATAGGTTACCCCAATGCCGCATCTCGTTATTTTTGCTATTTTTTGCTCGCGTAAGATGGTTGCTTGCCGTTGCTCACAGTTCCCCAATTAAGTGTACCTAGAGTTTAAATATAAGTACTGTATGGGATAAATCAGGAAGAGTAAACCTTACTCCCATGCATACTTTAAATTTTTTACAAGATGACTTTGTTTTATTTAAGTCAAATGAATCACAAGTATTTTCAGCTACACTTAAGCAAGATTATCTCTATTGAATACATCTGATTTATACGTGAGGTTTGATTGGCTGCAAATTCTCGGTATAAATCATCTTTATAGCTAGTCTCAAATACTTTTTCTTTCAGTTGACTACTTAATGATTACCTATCTTTTCATACCTGTAAATACGGTAAATTACTTAAATGCAATTTAGGTTGTAAAATTAAATACAGGGATTTAAGTTCAATAATATAAAGGGAAAAAAGAAATTTATTATTTGATTGAGTACTGAAAATCCAAATTGGTTTGATCAATTAGCTAAACCATGTTCTAAAGCAAACCGAACTAATTCAGTACGGCTATTAGTCCCGGTTTTACTAAACAAACGGCTCACATATTTTTCTACATTACGAACGCTTGTCTCTAAGCGTCTGGCAATTTCTTTGTTCATTAATCCTTCAGCAACCAAATTTAAAACACTTTGTTCTCTGGGAGTCAAGTCAATATTGAAAGGTGGGCTTGATTGAGTAATCCCAGTTTTTTGAGTCAGCAACGCCTTGATTTGGGCTATCTGAGAGGCTAATTCGGCTAAGTCTGGGGTTTCTCCCTCCTGTGTACTTCCGGTTGTTTTAGCAAGATGACGAACAAGCAAATTTTCCACGATCGCAACTAATTCATCTGGATCGAAAGGTTTGGGTAAATAAGCATCAACACCAGCTTGATAACCTTGAATGCGATCGCCAGTCATACCTTTTGCAGTTAAAAATATCACTGGTAATGTTTTAAACCGAGTATCATCTCGGAGTTGCTTGAGAAATTGATAACCATCTACTTGGGGCATCATAATATCGGAGATTACCAAGTCTGGTGTATTTTGTTGCATCCACTCCCAAGCATCACGAGCGTTACTAGCAACCTGAACTTTGAAATTACTCGCTTCTAAGTAATCTTTCACAGCTTCGCGCAATCCGGGTTCATCATCTACCAGTAACAGTTGTGGTGTCATATTGATTGTCCTATACTCTACCTTCCCAATTTAGCGAAATTTGCTGATGATTGATAGTTGACAGTTGATAGTTGTTGGTTCATAACTGATAACTGATAACTGATAACTGTTCACAACCATTCTATTTTCTCGGCTTGAGGAGGTAGTTGTGCTTGCTGCTGTCCTAAGTAACGCGCTCTGGCGGTGAATAAACCAATTGGTGTGTTTACTAAGTCTACAAGGCTAGCTTTACCAAATAATGCTTTTAAACTGTTTTTGGGTACTTCTTTAAGCAACCAACGCCCTAAGCGATAGTAACATTCATTAAGTGTGATCTCTCGCATCAATTCTACACCGTGTAGCTCGTGAAGATAACTATTTGAACGCCCATAACGTCGCCATTGACTTTTCAGTTCTTTTAATGTGGTTCGATGACGGTGTTGGACAATCGCTAAGGGCGCAAATTCTAAACTTCCAATCTCAAGCTGCAAAATTCGCCAACATATATCAGCATCTCCTCCAGTTGTTAAGTAAGGACGGAATAATCCTGCTTTTTCTAATGCAAGCCGACGAATTGCTAAATTCGCAGTTTGTCCGTAAGCACAAAATTTATTTGCTAATGTATGTTTTTGCGATAAGGTTTCTTGTCGATCTGCGTATTTTTCCAGTAAGCTATCACCAGGTAAGGCTGTAATTTCACCAGCGACAATTACCACATTTTGATTGACAAAAGGCTGAATTAATGCATCTAACCACTGTGGTTGAGGACGGCAATCAGCGTCGGTAAAGGCTATAATTTCCCCTACAGCTTCACGAATACCTGTGTTGCGTGCAGCGTAAGAACTTTGAATTTTATTTTCGCTCAAAACGCGAATTTTAATCGGGCAATTTTCTCGCTTGAGTTTTAATAATTCAAATGTACCATCACTACTGTTATTGTCTACCAATAAATACTCTACCCGGTGTTTTGGATAGGTTTGAGCGCCGAGACAATTAATTAATTCTGGTATATCTGCTCTACCATTATAAATAGGAACCACTACCGATACCTGCGGTTTAAAAGTATTGCTAGCAGTTGTCTTTAATGATTCGTTGTTCATCAATTGGAGATTTTTAAATAGGAATTATTACTTAGGGAGCAAATAGTTACTAACCCTCTAGTTTTAATTATTCCCAATTCCAAAATCATTATCTATTAATTTCAATAAATTAGTATAGGTAAAAAGTATTAATTAAAACTTTAGTTATGGGTCTAAAACCCAGTAATAAGGATAATTATATCTTGCTAGAGGTCTTAGAACAAAAACAATTAAAATGGGGTTTTAGATGAATAGCCCTCTTTAATATGGCACTAGAAAGCTACCCAAAAAAGTCTAACAATGGGTAGCTCTGATCAGAAATTAAATTACAGTTAAATAAGCTAATAAATTATTTAAGGCTTAGGTAACACCACAGATTTGCGAGAAAGTTGATTTTGCTCTCCAGTTGCAAAGTAGTTGTTTGATAAAATCGAGAGCGCACGCGCATAATGAGGATCTTGATTTGTTCCCAGCAATTTTGGATCGGAAGCAAGTTGACGTTCCTGCGATGCTGTTAAATCGATTTCTATATCGGGTGTAATTCCCTTTTTATTGATATCGGTTCCTTTAGGAGTATAATAATGAGCAATGGTAATTGCCACACCTGAACCATCTGCTAGTTGGTGAACTGATTGCACTAATGCTTTGCCAAAAGTTTTAGAACCAACTACGGTTGCTCGCTTGTTATCTTTGAGTGCGCCTGTAAGAATTTCACTAGCACTTGCAGAATTACCATCTACTAAGACTACTAAGGGAAGATTTGTCAAAGCTGTACTATTGGCTTTAGTTAATTCGCTTCCACCTTTGCGGTCTTGAGTGCGGACAATATCACCTTTATCAAGCCACATCCTGGCAATTTCAATGCTTGCGTTTAACAAACCACCTGGGTTCCCTCGCAAGTCTAACACGAAGCCATCAACATTACTGGCGTTTAATTGACGGATAGCACGCTGCATTTGCTCTGCAGCATGAGCGCTAAATTCCCGCAAACGAATATAACCAACCTGCCGATTACCTTCTTTTCTAAGGGTATACATTACAGTTGGTACTTCAATAGTCGATCGCGTCAACTTGACATCAAATGGTTTTTGAGTCGTCGTTCTTCCTAAGCGCAAATTGATCGATGTACCCACCTTACCTCGAATTAATTCCGAGGCATCCTCTATTTTCATGTTTTTGGTGGTTTTTCCGTCAATAGCCAAAATCACATCACCAGCTTTGATACCCGCTTTTAATGCTGGAGAGTTTTCTAAAGCCTCTACAACTGTTAAAAGCTGAGTTTGTTGATTGATCTCCATGCGAATACCAATCCCAGAAACTTCCCCTGAAGTTTGAGAAGTCAGAGTCTCGTAATCTTGGGGATCCATAAAACGAGTATATGGATCGTTCAATCTTTTCAAAATTTGACGAATTGCACTGTAAGCTTGCTCGCGAGTAGTATAATTATTTTTTAACAAAGTCTTTCTCGCAGCTATCCAGTCTTGGTTATTAAATGACCCATCTACATATTCACGATTCACTAATTGCCATACTTGGTCAACAATGGCTTTAGGGCTATCCTGTAGAGCAGCATGAACGGAACGAGACAAAACTGGACTAAATACAGACACTGCTGCTGTGGTGGCTATTGCTCCACTAATAAAAGCCGATTGCAGCGGTGAGTTACGTTTCGCTGATTGTTTCATTTATGTTTGCACGAATGATTGTTTTTTTGACAGTTTAGCAATCAGATAATCCTGAAACTGATAAGTTTTGCGATTCTAAATCTGACTTTGTGAGGCTTATTCTTGAAGCTTTTCTGCTATATAAAAGCTAGGCAACCTAGACATTTATTTTTTACTTCAATGGGAGCATGGGAGCGGTTATGCTCTCAACGCCGGTTTCTTAACTTAGTCAATTTCCTCCGCAAGCTTAATTGATTGTTATGCCACTTTTATCAGTGTCATACCAGCAGTAAATTTTACCTTGTTTAACAGAGACTATCACTTAGCTATATTGGTTACATAAACTATGCTAATTATGCAATTTACCAAAACTACAATAAACTATCTTATTCGGGTTTACCATGAATCGTAAAGTAAAAAATCACCAATTTTCTCAAGGTAAAAGTCAAAATCAAAAATGGTACCGTTTTTTACAAAGATTTACGATTATTGTTAGCCTACTGGTTGCTATTTGGTTATTTTTTACTACTATTACCCTAGCTTTTGCATCTTCCAAGCCTGTAGATGTCTTTTTCGTTTTGGGTGGTAGTATCAAACGAGAGATATATGTTGCCGAGTTAAGGCAAAAGTATCCACAAATACCAATTCTGATTTCTAGTGGTTCTCAAGACCCTTGTATTTGGATGATTTTCCAACGGCAAGCTGTACCTATGCAGAATATTTGGTTAGAAAAATGTGCTGACTCCACTTTTGATAACTTTTACTATAGTATTCCAATTTTGCAAAATTGGGACGTGCATAAGGTGAAACTAATTACCTCTACGACGCATTTACCACGAGCTAAATGGATGGCACAAATACTTTTCGGCGCTCACGGAATGTGGGTAGAACCTGACATAATTCAAGAACAAGGCATTCCAGGAAATCGCGAACATTGGTTGAAAACTGGTTTAGATGTTAGCCGTAGCTTAATTTGGGCGGGATTAAGTCAAGTTATTAAACCAAAATGCTCTCACCTGATACAGTTAAGTCAAGTTAATTTACAAGAATGGCAAAATCGTGGTTTTAAATGCGAACGTCAAGGAAATTTGAAAGTTAGGAGTTAGGAGTTGGGAGTTGGGAGTTAGGAGTTGGGAGTTGGGAGTTGGGAGTTAAGAGTTAGGAGTTAAGCTAAAAAGCGTTTAATTTGTATATCAAATTTTATTAAAGTCTTGTAGTGCGGGCATCCTGCCCGCTAGAAAAATATAAATTAAATGCGTAACAACTTAGGAGTTAGGAGTTAGGAGTTGGGAGTTAGGAGTTAGGAGTTAGGAGTTGGGAGTTGGGAGTTGGGAGTTGGGAGTTAGGAGTTGGGAGTTAGGAGTTAGGAGTACCCCTGTTAAGGTGACTTTTGTGTGAGATAAAAGTTTGGCAGTTGACTAAAATCCTTGTGATTTCGAGTTCCCACAATTCCATTTTTAGAAAGCGCGATGGCAGCAATTCTCAAATCTCGGCTCCCAATCCGCAACTTTCGCTCTTTGAGTGATTGGTAGTATGTTCCTGCTCTTGGGGTAATAAATTCCTAATTCGTAGTGCGAGCATCTTGCTCGCTGATTTCTAGCGAGCATCTTGCTCGCACTACAAATATTTAACCAACTTTGCTTTATTCTAACGTTACTTCTCCTACCTTTTTTTAATTCACATTAGGCGTAAATTAGGAATTTTAACCTCTAACCTTTAACCTATTCCCTACTCCCTACTCCCTATCAATTGATAATTAATCATCGATAAAGGTACTTTCTCAAAATAACGTTTTTGAAATTCTTCTTCACGTATTGCTGCGATAAATTTTTCGACGGCGGCTGTTGCTTTTTGGGTACAATTTATATCAGGTTCATGACTAAATATCAAGTAATTATCTTCCGATTTTATTGTATAACCCAAAGCTTTTAAAGCTTGAAAACCTAAATGTAAGCTTTGGTTACTTATTGATAGTTTTTCTAATATTTGTATACGGGTTGCGGCTTGATTGGTACGGCACAAATATTTAGCTATTCCTACAAGTGTAAACCAAATTTCTTCTGGTGGTTGAAAGTTATTTGTTGACCATGCTAATGCTAAGGGTTGTTGTTTGTGAAAAGAACGTCTTAACCATACCCGCAAATCATCCCACCGAGTTGGACATTCTTTAACCATAAGGGGAGCATCGGATAATGATGGATAGTTATTTTCGGGCATATTACGCCAATCTAAAATAAATGACAAACTGTTATCAACTGGATTAATTGCATTTTTAGTAGGACGTACTGCTATCAGTCGAATTTCATAACGTTTTTTAAAAGTGTTATAGTCTAGCTCAACTATACAATCACATTTATCTGGTGGTAATTCATCTTTATAATGTCCCCACCAAATGCCAGGAAAAGGATTTTTAGTGGACTCATCCCGGATATCAAATTCTGTTTTGATATACTGAATTTTTTGACCTCGTAAATCTTCTTGATTACGATGCCAAGTATTTTCAAACCAGCAGTTTTCAATCAAAAGTTTTGGTACTGGATTACCCATTCCGCAAGGTTCAAGTAGTTTTAATTCTAAAAATAATTCCTTCCCTAAGTCTGCGACAGTTACGATTAAGTCTGCTTCGACTGTTGGTTTTGGTGTTGTACCTCCGGTGATTTGTCGCAGCCGTTGGTTAATTGCTTGTGTAAATAAAGGAATATTTTCTACTGGAATACTCAAACCTGCTGCAAAGGGATGTCCTCCGAAGCGATGCAGTAAATGCGCTTGGTCTTTGACTAATTGATACAAATCTACTGAGTTAACCGAACGTGCTGAACCTCTTGCTAGGGTAAGGGATGGGGGGGAGGGGGTGAAATTAATATTCTCTTTGTCGTCGTCTTCTATGACTTCTGTACTTAATAAAATTGTCGGTCTTCCTGTCTCTTGTGCTACTTGTCCTGCGACTAATCCTAAAACACCCACTGCCCATTGAGGGTCTGCTAAAACTATAACGCTGGTGGTTGATAAGTCTATCTGAGAAAGCTTTTGCTCGACGTGACGGGCTACGTCTTTTTGTAAGGATTTCCGACGTGTGTTTGCTAGTTCGGTGATTTCTGCTAGTTCACAAACGCGCTGATGGTCACTACTCGTTAGTAATTCTACGCAAAAGCTTGCGTCTCCTTGAATACGACTTACAGCATTGATTCTTGGTCCCAAACCAAAGGAAATATCTGTAGGGCGATCGCCATTTTTCTGGCACAATTCTAGCAGTCTTCCGACACCTGGTCTTCTTCTTGCTGTTGGTGATTTTTTGAAGTCTTGTTGCAGTTGTTGAATTCCTAATTGTGCTAAGTAACGACAATCTCCACTCAATTGTACTAAGTCGGCTATTAATCCGACTGCGACTAAATCTAATAAATCTTCTAATGGTTGTTGCGCTGTTTGTGGCAAGCTACTGTAAAGGGCTTCTACTAATTTATAAGCTACCGCTACTCCGGAAAGATGAAATAGTTGATGGGATTCGGGTAAATTGCGAGGATTAATAATTGCGGTTACAGGTGGACGTTCTGGTAATAAGGTGTGATGGTCTGTAACAATAATATCTATCCCTAAGTTATTTGCATAGATAATTTCATCAATATTTGTACTGCCAGTATCGCAAGTAACGATTAGCTGAAATCCTTGTTTTTTAAGCCTCTCAATTCCTGAGATATTTAAACCATGGGATTCTGTTAACCGATTAGGTATGTAATAACTTAACTGCGTATGTTTGGCAAAAAATTGTCCCAAACCATCCCACAATACTGCTGTCGAAGTGATACCATCAGCGTCAAAATCTCCCCAAATGACCACTTTTTGATGATTATTTCGCGCTTGTTGCAACCTTTCTACCGCAAGCTGCATTTCTTGTCCAAATTCAAAGGGACTCGCTGGCTGATAAGTTTGGGGATTAATATGATTTTCTAACTTAATTTTATCTCTGATTCCTCGTTGCCATAATAATTGTGCGGCAAAATTTCCTTTTGACGTAGATATATATGTTTTAATTAGTTTTAAGAACCATTCGGGTGGTTGTTCTGTTGATTTAAGAATCCATTGTTGTTCGGACATCATCGAATTTTGACCACGGATTGAAAGGATTTCACTGATTACACGGATTTAATTACCTATTACCCATTCCCTATCTAAAATCCAAAATTGTATCAACTTAATTGATTTTCTTCATCAAACTCTTTTTCTATCGGTTTAATAATTGTTTCACCACCAATTAGCTCTTGTTTGCGTGCGCGGATAGAATTAGAACGTCTGTAACCAGCCCTTTCTGCTTTTTGATGTTCATATTCGATTAATCTGCCATATTGTTCGTGTTTGCTTAAATTCATCGATAAGAAAATATGTTGGCGTGTATTGCCAAAACCTTTACGATGAAAGAACTTAACTGCTGGAACATTCGCTGGATCTGTATCTGCAAGCATAAATCTTGCACCGTCTTCAATCATACGAGCAATCAAGTTATCAACTAACTTATCCGCTACCCGACGACGTTGAAATTTCGGATTCACTCCCAACCACAGAATATAACCATAAGTCCAAGATGCTTTACTAATAATTGTTCCTAAGATAAATCCTGCTAATTCTTGATCAACTTCAGCAACCAAACAATATTCTGCATCTGTATTGTAAAGTCCAATTACCTCCCACTCATCCCAAGTTCTATATAAATAAGGATACAAATCACTAGTAAATAATTCTTCACCTAAATGAAAAACTGGTGCAATGTCATCAATTTTCAATTCACGCACGTAAACTACATTGTTATTTTCTGACTGCATAAAATAATTCAGAAGTTATCAACTTTTTATAGATACTTCTTGAATGTTAGCTAAGTTAACTAAGGTTACATCGACTCTAGATAAATTTTGAGAGGATGATTTTGTATCAGAACCAACATACTGTCTTTGACAACGAGAAGCATACTGACAATGATTACACGTTTTGTTATCTTCGGATAGTTGAGGAAATTGTTCTCCTTGTTGATAAGCTTCCAACCATTGAGTTAACCGATTTAAATGTTGGTTGAGTTTCTTTTTGGTTTGCTGATGCTGGGATGAATTATAACTAAATTTAATGCTATGTGGTTTATTCTGAGACTGCACAAACCAATAAGTCATGGAAATATTTTCTGGTGGATAGTCGCTGGTTTCTGCTAGTACATATAGATAAAGACGTGTTTGCCAATTGTATTGCAGTTTACGTTTATTTTCTGGCTTTGGATAAGTTTTCCAATCAAATATCTCTGCTTGTTCTTGATTTGCAATCACTAAATCGTAAATAACCGTGAGCAGATAATTTTCTACTTGCAATGTACGATAATGTTCACTTTCGCGAAACGTTTCGCTGTTTCCACTCTTTGTTAAAATTTCTGGTGCTGCGATCGCAAAACCTTTGATCCAGTTTTGCAGTTGCAAAATATCATGATTATTTTTACGATTATCATCATCTATTTCCAAAAATTTCTCAATTTCTAAACCCATTTCTTGCTGTTGCATCAGTAAGTGAAACCGGCTTCCCTGCAACTGTTTTTCTTGATTATCAGGGTTTGTTGGGGGACGGAGTTGTTCTAAATAAGTATGTTGAAATTCACGGGGACAACGTTCTAATAAGTTAAGCTGTCCTTGAGAAAGTCGCAGTAATTCATGTTGTGCCGAATTAGTTATAGAAATCATCATTATTATAGGTATGCAGGATTTTTTGCTGTCACAAACTTTTATGCTTAATAATCCCCAAAAAATTTATTTATTATATTGTATTTAATTTAATTATATTTAATACGACATCAACTGACATAACAATTATTCAATGAATGCAAAATATTTATCAGAAGAATTGATAATTGATTTTTGTCAATTGATTTATGTTATAAGTACATGGTATTGTTATCTTGACCTCATGAAAATTTTAGTTAGCAGTCTTTGTTTGATTTTTGTTGTATTACTTGGAATTGAGTCTTCAAAAGCAGATACTCTTCGACATGATTTTGAAGAAACTAAATTTCAGAAGGGAAATATTTGGAATGCTTTAGAAGCTTGCTGCAAACATTCTTATAAATATTCGACTACTACGTCTTATCAAGGAAAACAATCCGCTAAATTTGAATTGCGAAGGGATGACAAGGAAATTCATGATAGCAAGCGTTCCGAACTTGCTACAAAATTAGAAGAACCTGGGGGTGATAATTGGTATCGTTTGAGAATGTTTATTCCAAATGATTGGGAAACTGATCCTGATTCATTTGAAATTATTACTCAGTGGCACAGTTATCCTGATTTTGACAAAGGTGAAAATTGGCGAAGTCCACCTGTATCAATGGGTATTAAAGGCAATAAAATTACTATACAAAAACAATGGGATTCTAAGGAAGTAACTGAAAACAACACTCCCGAAGGTAAGTCGGTTTTATGGGAAGGAAACTTAGATGATTTGAAAGGGAGATGGGTTGAATGGACTTTTCACATGAAATGGTCTTATTTACAAGATGGAATTCTAGAAGTTTGGCAAGATAAACAAAAAATTGTTAATAGTAAAGGTGCCAATTCTTATAATGATAAAAGAGGTGTTTATTTAAAAATTGGTTTATATAAACCAGATTGGAAATACAATCCCCAAAAATCCATTCTTGATTCTCGAATCATTTATTTTGATGATGTCGAAATTGGCTACGGTGAGAAAATTTCTGGCTTTTAATCACACTTACTAATTAGTGCTTTCCAACTTTAACCTTTAACCTTTAACCTTTGACCTTTAACCTGTTTCCCATAAAAATAAAAAGGCAAAAGGTAAAAGAACCAAGTTTAGCTGTGTTCCTTTTCCTTTTTCCTTTATTCGTACCTGATGCTTATTTCATATTAGCTCGTGCATCTCGTACTGCGGCAAAGAAAAACAAAATTGTCAATGGAATACTAATTCCCAAAATAATCGCGGTATTTTGCATTCCTAAATCTGGTTGTCCCGAAGTCAGTTCAAAAACTGAACCCACCGCTGCGATCGCAGCAATGCAAGAACCAAGTAAAAACAAACCGGCAATTGGAGTGATTGTGTTCATGAATTTTCCCCCTATGCTATTGATTTTACAGCTTGATGGGAAAAACCATACTTGGATAGCTCTTCAGTCAAAGCTAAACTGTTTTCTACTCGGTCTACAAATACTACACCATTCAGATGATCCATCTCATGTTGAATACAACGTCCGAGTAAATGCCCAGCTTTCAAAGTTTGAGGACGACCATTTTCATCTTTATAAGCAACTTCTACCATTTCCGGACGTTTGACATCCAGATAAACACCCGGAATGCTTAAACATCCCTCTTGTTCTACGCAGATGTTACCATAGGTTTTTTTGATCACCGGGTTAATCAAAATTAATGGCTGATTAGCTGCGTTATCTGGTTCAATATCTATAACGATAAGTTGTTTGTGAACTCCGACTTGGGGTGCAGCTAAACCAATACCGTCATTACTGTACATCGTTTGCAGCATTTCGCGTACCAATTGACGAATTTCGTCATCCACCCTTGATATGCGCTTTGCAGGTTGTCTTAAAACCTTATCCCCCAAGTAATGCAGTTCCAAGGGCGGATTTTTTAACTTTTTTTTCTCAACAGCGATCGCAGAGGACATAATTTTCTAACTCACAAGTATCAACATGAAATGATTCCGCTTTACTTTATATTAGCAATCAGGTGCATCGGCAGTAGGAGGTGGATTAGGAAACTCCGGTTAAGCAATCATTTTATAAGATTTTTTGAATATCTTAAATATTTTATTCGATAATCAGCAAATTAGATACAAATTAGTTATTCAGTATAATTTGAAAACAGACAAAAATTTGACATTAAGCCTTAGTTATGACATCTATTATCTAATAATAATTAAAGTAAAATAATTTAGGTTTGATTTAGATTTGAGAGATTATTGAATTTTACAAGGCGGAATGTTTATTAATGGATTTAGCTCGTCTTTCTACCGGAATTGTAGGGTTTGATGAAATTCTTAAGGGGGGTTTAATCCCAAAGCGAGCTTATTTAGCAAGGGGTGGTCCGGGTTGTGGTAAAACTATTTTAGGATTGCATTTTTTGGCTGCTGGTATCGCAAAAGACGAGCCAAGTCTTTATATTACTTTAGGAGAACCAGCAGCACAAATTCAAACGAATGGGGCAATTATGGGCTTTGATACTGAAGCGATCAATTTTCTGGATTTAAGTCCCGGTGCAGATTTTTTCACGCAAATCCAAACTTATGATATTTTTTCGGCTGCGGAAGTTGAGCGGGAACCTACGACTCAAAGAATTATTGAGACAGTAGAATCACTCAAGCCAGTACGAGTTTTAATTGATTCGATGACACACTTTCGCTATTTGTGTACCGATGATTTTCAGTTTCGCAAACAAGTATTATCGTTTGTGCAATTTTTATTGGAAGCTGGCGCAACGGTATTATTTACTTCTGAGAGTAGTCCAGCAGCTGCTGATGATGATTTACAGTTTATTAGTGATGGAGTAATTGACCTTTATAATTCCCTAGAAGGAAGAAATATTAGCGTTACTAAGTTTCGTGGTTCTGATTTTATGCCTGGTTTACATTCGCTACGTTTAACTTCTAAGGGAATGCAAGTTGCTCCCAGATTACAACCACAAATTCTTAAACGAGAATTCAATCTTGAAACAATTTCCTCTGGTGTCCCAGAATTAGATGAATTGCTCCATGGTGGTATCGAACGGGGAACTGTGACAATTGTAACTGGTCCGACGGGTGTGGGTAAAACTACTTTAGGACTTCAGTTTATGAAAGAAGCAGCAGCAAGAGGTGAACGTTCCGTAATTTATAGTTTTGAGGAAAATGAAGAAACTTTATTGGCTCGTTCTCAAAGGGTAAATATTCCGATTCATGCAATGATTGCAACTGGTAATTTGTCCGTTGTCACAATTGAACCTCTAGACTTGACTCCTGATGAATTTGCCAATTTAGTACGTTACGAAGTAGAACAAAATAAAGCTCGTATTGTGATGATTGACAGCATATCAAGTTACAGAGTTGCGATGCGTCGTCCTGAAGATTTGGTGACTCATTTGCACGCTTTGTGTAAGTATTTACAAAATATGGGCATTACGTTAATTTTGGTTAATGAAACACAGAATATCACGGGTAACTTCCGCGTTATTGAATTAGGCATTAGTTATATTTCAGATAATATTATTTTCTTACGTTATTTAGAAATTGATGGTCAAATTCAAAAAGCTATTGGTGTATTGAAAAAAAGGTTATCTGATTTTGAAAAAAGTTTACGAGAAATAGAAATTACTCGTTATGGGATTAAAATAGGTAAACCATTAGTTAGTCTGCGAAAAATTCTGAGTGGTAGCCCAGAATGGATAGATAAAAATGATAGCAAAAAATGAATTTAAAGGCTTTGTTTTGATAGTAAGCAGCAATATTCTGAATTCCGAATTTGGAATTACTTAATCAATTTTTCAGCAGAGGAATTAGGGATGAAGAAGATTTTAGTACTCCTCGAACACAAGCAAAATAGATATTTGCTATCATGTTCTTTACAAGAAGCAGGTTATGAAATTTTTTATCCATCTGCAAATGATGATTTATTAAAATTAGATAATTACTTAAACTTAGACAATTCTTTTGATTTATGTATTCTTGGCCCAAGAGCTTTGGATAAATTCAGCGAATGGGTAGAAGCAACCAAAAAAGCAGAAGAACCTGTTTTTCTACCGTTTCTTTTAATGACATCCCGCACTGATGTGAAAATGGTAACGCGACATCTATGGAAAATTATTGATGAGTTGATTACTAATCCCATAGAAAAAATAGAATTACAGGTGCGTATAGAAGCTTTATTACAAAGACGACAGTTATCTTTAAAATTAAAAGCTGCTAACGATAATTTACGAAATCTCAACGAATTAAAAAGCCGTTTTATTTCAGTTGCATCCCACGAGTTTCGCAATCCGCTGCATATTATTTTAGCCTACTCGCAAATGCTGTATCGTGGAAGTGAAAAGTTAAGTCCAGAAAAGAAACAAGAATTATTTGGACGCATCAAAGCATCTTCTAGTAAAATGACTAATACTTTAGATGATGTTTTAACCTTAACTAAAGGAGAATTGGCACAGCAAAAGTGTAATTTACAACTGTTAGATTTACCAGAATTTTGCCGTCAGCTTATCGTAGAGATACAAGTAGGTGCTGTTACTAATCATCAGATTAATTTCACAATTCAAGGTGAATATCAAAAAGCTTATTTAGATGAAAATTTATTACGTCAGATTCTCACAAATTTACTCACCAATGCCATCAAATATTCACCATTAAATAGTAAAGTAGATTTTGATTTGATTTTTCAAAATACAGAGATTATATTTAAAATTAAAGATAACGGTATTGGTATACCTTTAAAAGACCAACCTTATTTATTCGAGTCATTTCGTCGTGCTTCTAATGTTGGTAAAATTCCCGGTACTGGTTTGGGTTTGGCAATTGTCAAACAATCAGTAGATTTACACGGTGGTAATATTGCCGTTGATACTGAAGTTGGAATCGGTACCACTTTTAACGTTACTTTACCTTTTATCGACACAATTGATCGCTAAGAAGTTAAATAATTAGGAAACTGTGAAACCTCGATGATTCCTGGGGTTAGAAGTCGGGTTTTAAGATAAATCTAGTATTTCAGCACATAACTTATGAGGGGTTTGTTCGTCTACCGACGTGCTGTAGAGACGTTATACATAACGTCTCTAGACAATTTTGGGAAAAACTAACCATTCAAAATTAATGTGGTGAAGTACTAGTAGTTCTTTTCATTTTTAATCTGAATAAACTTGTTAATACGGCAAATCTAGTTTTTAAAAACCAGATTTGCGATACTTTTATGCATTATCAAATATTTCTACATTATTGAAGCATCAGACACGAATTCATTCGATTCTGCTACCATAAATTGGTTTTTATTAGCTTTACTTGTAGATTCTAAAGATTTTAATTGCTGTAGAGCATAACTTTTATCCTGGGGAGATAAATCATTATTGTTTTCGATACTCTTTTGAATTTGAGCAAAAAGTGCTTTCATTCCTGGTGAAGTTTCTTCTCGTGAACTTTCTAATTCATTAACGACATTTGCAACATCACCACTGGTTTTAGCAAAAACTCCCTCTTGATAATTATCATCACCAATCGAAATTCCCACCGCATCCCCTTGAGGATTAATCGTGATTCCGTTATCTTCAGACATAATATCTCCTATTTGTTGATAAATTTGTACGTATAAATTAGGCTTTTCTAACGCAGTTTTCAATATTGCTTCTAAATTATGAATACGAGCATTTTTTTCTTTTAGCTGAATTACTAAAATAAGTAATATCGCTATTAATATATATTGGAAGCAAATTGATAATTGGTAATTGGTAATTGTCAACTCTCAACTGTCAACTCTCAACTGTCAAATACTACAGTTACTATAAAACTGATTTCGGAATAAATATCAAAATCAACACTCAATTCCACAACACGGATTTAAACGGATTTTAAGGATTTCACGGATTTAATTACCCATTACCCATTACCAATTACCAATTACCTACTTAACTATAATTTGAAACTTTCAATAGAGGATTCATTAACTGATTGAATTCACCATCCTTAAAACTTGCTTCCCAATTAGCAGGTAAACGTTGGGGATTTGGATCTTCTGGAGTCGGTACCCGTAAAAATATATAATCGCAATTGATCGGATATAACAGAGTTTGCACAGTTATACTCCAATCTTCTACATATGCTCCCGTTAAATTCGCATTTCTTAAATCCGCTTTGTCTAATTGCGATCGCACTAGTTTCACTCTAGACATATCCGCATTTCGTAAGTTGGTTTCGCTCAGATTGGCTTCGAGAAAACTTGCATCTTTCAGATTTGCTCCTTGTAAATTTATTCCTCGCAAGTTCCAACCATCAAATATTTTGTTTTGTAAATTCTTATTGACAACTAACTCCCGCATCTGAATATTTTCTAAATAAGTCGTATTTACTGCTGCTAAGTGTACTTTTTTGATTTCAAACCAGTTAGTGCGTTTAACTTTAGCTTTAGTGAAATTAGCGCTTTTGAGTTTGGCTTGAGTAAAATCAGCATCTGTTAAATCGGCATTACGAAAACTAGTTCCGTACCTTGTAATTAGGGAAATGGCAATCTTACGGACAAAATTCTGCTTTTTATCTTCATAAATAGCGCCACAACCGATATAAGCAGACAGAATTACCAAGATTAACGATACGGTACCAGCTGCGATTCCTGCAACCGGGTTTACCATCATCGCATATACCGATACCGCACCAGCGATTAATCCTGCGAACATTACAGTCGCAGTAACCGCAAATAAACCGGCGATCGCTCCCGTAATTGCTGCTGTAATTGTGACAAACACCGCTCCTACCGCAGTGACGATAACTGCTACCGTTCCCGTTGCGATCACCGCGACGATTGGGGCAATTTCTATTGCTTCACTCGTCCTTGCTAATCCGCTCCAGACAACGGCTACAAACCCAGCCCAAGCCACTGCTGTTACCACTGCTAAAGCAATCGCTACCGCTAAAAAACCGCAAGCTGTCAATAGTCCCTGACGAATGCTTAGTAGAAAAAATACTGATAAGATGATTAAACTTGCTACACCTACATACAAATTTTCGCGATCGCTATTAATCAGAATAAATCCAACCAAAGAACCACCAACAGCCGATATCAAACCAGATAGTCCAGATAGCAGTAACGAAAATAAAACTATCATAATTGCCCAACGACGTTGCAAACCTGCTGTTGTATTACTAAAGTTTGCATCTTTGAGAATAGCATTAGTAAAGTCGGCACCGCGAATGTCGGAATAGGAGAAGTCTACACCTGTTAAATCTTGTCCTTTAAAGGATTTTCCTCGAAGTTTTGCACGACGGTATTCTTGAGCCATTTTTAATCAATTACACGTCAAGAGAGGACTATGTTTTTACTTTTTTCGCTAAATTATATCCCAGATACGCTTATCTAACAGTCAGTCGCTTAGAATCCTACCACAGTTATCAGTTACCAGTTATCAGTTATCAGTTATCAGTTACCAGTTATCAGTTATCAGTTACCAGTTATCAGTTACCAGTTATCAGTTATCAGTTACCAGTTACCAGTTATCAGTTACCAGTTACTCGATAAACCAGCAGTATTGCGTAGAGACTTTATACTTACGAGTCTTTACAATAAATTATTCAAATTATTCAAATTTTTACATTCTTCAAACGTGTTGAAATTCCTGACTAAGTTAGATTACCTACTCAAAGAAACTTTTTTAGGTTTGCATCGGGGTGGGTGGATGAATTGGGCGGCTGTAAGTACTGTCGCAGTGCTATTATTTTTATTCGGTATTAGTTTACAAACTTCTTGGCAAGTTGAAAAACTGCTCAACCAATTTGGTTCTCAGCTAGAAGTATCTGTATATCTTGAACCTACAGCAACTGCAAAAAATCTTGAGATTGCGATCGCTAACATACCATCCGTCGCTACCACTAAAACTATCACCAAAGAACAAGCTTGGACGCAATTAGTCCAAGAAATGGGAATATCTGATATTGAAGGTGCTACTCAACAGTTAGATGGCAATCCTTTAGTAGATGAAATTAAGGTAAAAGCAAAAAATTCTCAAGTCGTACCAGATTTAGCTACTCAATTAGCAAAACTCCCTGCGGTTGATACGGTACAGTATGTTGATGAAGCTGTCAGACGTATCGCTCAATTACATCGAGGCTTAAATTGGGTAACGCTGAGTATCACCATCATTTTGACATTAACAGCCGTTGCCGTCACCAGCATTACGATTCGTCTTGTATTAATGGCTCGAACACGAGAAATTGAAATTATGCAGTTAGTTGGTGCAACTTCTACTTGGATTTATCTACCGTTTATTTTACAAGGAATCACCTTTGGAATTGCTGGTGGTGCGGTTGCTTGGAGTTTTATCAGTCTTATTCAACAGTTTCTCAACCGATTACTAGTCAATCAACCCGAATTTATTCAATTTCTTTCCAACGGTTTACAACTTACATCTTTACAAATCTTATTGCTACCAGTCATTCTCTTAAGTTTCGGTGCAACGGTAGGATTAATAGGGAGTTTATTCGCACTACGACGAGTTTAAAAAAGTTAGTTGACAGTTGATAACTGATAACTGATAACTGATAACTGATAACTGATAACTGATAACTGATAACTGATTACTGATAACTGATAACTGATTACTGATTACTGATTACTGATAACTGATTACTGATAACTGATAACTGATTACTGATAACTGATTACTGATTACTGATTACTGATATGATTTCACAATGGAGTGCTTTATTAAAAAATCTTGGTGAATGGCAAGGTTCTTTTACTCGTTTATCTTCTCAAGGTGAATTGCTAGAAGATATCCCCAGCATTGTCTCTTTGCGGGGTTTGAACAATAATCAAACTATTCGTCAAATTGTCCGTGTTGGAGAAGATGAAAAGGTTTTAGAATACAGTTCCCTGGGAAAGGGAATCATGTTTTTTCAAAATGGTGCTTTTTCCAATGGCTCTATTCAGTTAGCACCCTTTTCTGTCTTTGGTGCTGAATTTGGTTTTATTCACGAAAATCATCGTTTACGTTTGGTACAGCTGTTTGATCAAAATCTCAATTTAGATAAATTTACTTTAATTCGAGAACATCTTGCTCAAACTCAACCTTTACACAATCCCGTTTTAACTGTCGATGCTTTGTTAGGAAAATGGATTGGTGAAGCTGTAACTATCTATCCCGATTTACAAAAGCCTGATAGTTATCCCACTCAGATGCTTTTACAACTCGATCAAACGGGCAATTTAACTCAAACTTTAAATTTTGGCGATCGCACTATTACCTCTACTGCTACTGTCAAAGATTCTATTCTCTTTTTTGACCAAACTCAGGTACAAGTATTACTCCTTCCTAATGGTGCTTCTGTTACTTCTCCACTTCAAGCCCGCTTACATCAACCTTTGTTTTTAGAAGTCGGTTGGCTAATTAACCCCAATCTCCGACAGCGAATGATTCGTAACTACAACCACAAGGGTGAATGGCTGAGTTTGACTTTAGTTAGGGAAACCAAAATTTGAAAATTAACGATTTTTCGCGTTCAAAAGAATTTTCTTATTTCCACTTCCGAAAATGCGTCGTTTTTGCTATACTCTTATAATGGGAATGTATTCAAAATTTTTATAACAATTAACAGTCCAATTATAAAAATATTATTTTTTTATTCTACCATGTTTCCTCGACCCATAGTTAAAGAATTTTTTTTGAAGTCATTTTTTTTAAAATTCACAAAATCTCACAAAGTAACGCCCAACTTCTCAATTAATTTCTAAATCTATAAAAGGTTGTGAACAAGTCGTCTCCACTCACCATCAAGCTGATATTCAAACGAGTCAATGGCTGAGTTTGACTTTAATTAGGGAAACCAAAATTTGAAAATTAACGATTTTTCGCTTTCAAAAGAATTTCCTTATTTCCACTTCCGAAAATGCGTCGTTTTTGCTATACTCTTATAATGGGAATATGTTCAAAATTTTTAAATTAGCTAATATTCCAATTATAGGAATATTATTTTTTTATTCTACCATATTTCCTCGACCCATAGTTAAAGAATTTTTTTTGAAGTCATTTTTTTCAAAAAATTTAACAATTAACAAAGGAAAGAATGGCATATATTCACAAGAAAGAACAATTAGACTGTAAAGCCTTCTCTAGCAGAACTTGATACTCCTGATTATGAATAGAGTAAGCACCAAAGCGTTGTAAATGAGGATTCATCATCTGAGCGTCAAAAAAGATGAATTGACGCTCGCGCAATCTTTCGACCAACTTAACCATGGCGACTTTGGAGCCTTCGGGGATGCGGAAAAACATTGATTCACCAATAAAAGCACCATTAATAACGATACCCAAAATACCTCCAGCAAGTTCGTCACCTTGCCAAGTTTCAAAACTATAAGCCCAACCACTTTCCCATAAAGAATAATAAATATCCTTTAACTCCGGAGAAATCCATGTAGTATCTCGGTCAGCACATCCATCAACAACAGCTTTAAAGTCACGGTTAATTGCAATTGAAAAGCGTTCTTGGTTAATAACCCGTCTTAAAGATTTGGGGTAACGGAACCTGTTATCCAAAGGAATTAAAGTGCGATGGCGACTGCTATACCATCCCAAGTGATTATTTTCATCAGCCATGAGAAAATAGCCTTGGGCGTATCCTTGGATGATAGCGGTGACATCATATTGCATAAAATTGAGGAACAATTAAAATCATAATACCGGCTAATTTAACCGACTTTGTTTTTATAAGTTAGTTTTGGGTAATTACTTTTTAAAGGTTACTATCTACCAAATTGTAGGTTTAGAAAAATTAAAAGAAATTAAAAGAAATTAAAAATTAAAACAAATTAAAACAAATTAAAAATTAGAAAGATGAGCCAACCAATTCCACCGATAACTTTACCACCTGCGTCCAATCCTCAACAAGAAGGAAAATGGCTGCAAAAAAGATTACGTTGCTTTTTGGATGAAGAATTTATCCCAGAAACTATTAATCAAACCATAGCCGAACGTGCAGCGCAAATTTTTGTCCGACAGCGGATGGAAGGGGAAAACGATTTAGGAGAATTAGTTCTAGCGATTGTCACCGAAATGCAATCCTTTGATTTTTCCAAAAGCTTTTATGGAGAATTTGCGATCGCGAATGCAGTTAGCGACCTTCTTTTAGAAAGCTTAGGAATTGATAAATGTTGCGGACAATGAATTTTAGATTTTAGATTTTAGATTTTAGATTTTGGATTGATTGAGATGAATTACGCTCTTAAGCTTTAATGTAATACCATTAGCTTCTAGATATGGAGTTTACTCTAATAAAGTCCGAGCAAATCTGTAATCCAAAAATCAAAATCCAAAATCCAAAATCGTTTTACCAGCTAGACTTAACAACACCAGGTAATAAGCCTTTATGCGCCCAATCCCGGAGGACATTGCGACATAAACCGAAGTCACGGTAGACAGCCCGGGGACGACCCGTAACCCAACAGCGATTACGACGACGATTTGGAGCGCTGTTACGGGGTAGTTGCTGAATTTTGCGGTGGATTTCGAGCTTTTCCAAGGGGTCTTGTTCTTGTCTAAACTGTTCTAGTAAATTTTCACGCTTATCCCAATACTTATCTACCATTTTGGCGCGTTTTTTATCGCGCTCGATCATAGCTTTTTTAGCCATAAAATTCCTAATTGTTTTTAAACAGCATTCCCTATTCTAGCGAATAGCACTACTTATGATATCAATATTTTCATTTTGACGATTTTGATCATAAATTTTAGGTGCGCTAGCACATAGATCGGCTAACTCGCACTGTTCACAAGCCGGATTACGCGCACGACAAACAGCACGACCATGATAGATCAGCCGAATTGACCAATTTTCCCAATCTGCTTGGGGTAATAATTTCATCAAATCCCGTTCAATACGAACTGGATCTTCATGATCAGTTAAACCTAATCTTTGACTCAGACGACTGACATGAGTATCAACCGTTACCCCAGCGTTAATTCCAAAAGCATGAGCCATGACTACATTTGCAGTCTTCCGAGCTACTCCTGGAAGGCGTAATAGTTCTTCCATTCGTTGAGGAACTTGACCGCCAAAATCTCTAACTATCATTTGGCAGGCAGCTTTGATATTCTTGGATTTATTCCGATAAAAACCTGTAGAACGCACCAAACTTTCAAGTTGTTCAACAGTTGCATTCGCTAAACTTTCTGCATCAGGGAATTGACGGAAGATATCTGGTGTTACTTTATTCACCCTTTCATCAGTACACTGAGCGGAAAGAATAGTTGCGACAAGTAACTGTACCGGAGTTGAATAAGTTAAAGAGCAAGTTGCATCTGGATACAACCGCTTCAAACGCACCAAAATAGAAAGTGCTTGCTGCTTTTTAGTAGAAGGTTTTTTTCGGTTAGTACTCACTGAAGTAACTTTTGTACCCATTCCAACTGGAAAGTTTCTTTAAAGATCAGAAACAGCCCTAATCCTAAAAGTAGCACTAAACCTGTTTGCATGACATTTTCTTGAATGCGATTTGGTAAAGGCTTACCGCGCACCCCTTCAATCAACAGAAAGACAAGTTGTCCACCATCTAAAGCTGGTAAAGGTAAAATATTGATAAATGCTAAGTTAATGCTAATTAATGCCGCAAACAAGAACAAACTACCAGTATCGTTTTGAGCAATATTCGCACCAATTGTGACAATTTTAATCGGTCCTGCAACTTTATCTGCTGTTTCACCAAAGTTTGTCACTAATTGTCCAAAGCCTTGAACTGTTTGGACGATAATATTTTGGAACTGAGTCGCGCCGATGCTAAAAGCTTCTACAATATTTTTTACAGAACGATGCTCTATTTTACGATTGGGAAAAAGACTAACACCAATACTACCGCCATTGGGTTTTGCTTCTGGAACTACGGTTAAATTAAAATTGTCAGAGCCTCGCTCAATTTTTAATTCAATTGCTTTTCCTGGATGATTTTTGATGATATCCATCAATTTTTCTCTTTCTTGCAGCGATGCACCAAATTCCTGACCATCCGCTGCTATAATTACATCCCCCGGTTTAATTCCAGCCTCTGTCGCGACATTACTCACTTGAGGAGCAAGTTCTGGAATCAAAACTCCTGGCTGAGGAATTACTTCGGGTATTCCCACAAACCCTACCTGAGATACCAACAGAAAATAAGCAAAAATTAAATTGGCGATTACCCCAGCACTAATGACGATCGCCCGATCTAAAACCGGACGGTTACGCAGTAAATTTGGATCGTCAGGCTCAATTTGACTATCTGGATCGTCATCAGGAAATCCCACAAAACCACCCAATGGAAACGCACGCACCGCATATTCCGTTTCAGAACCCTGGTATTTTAAAAGTACCGGACCAAAACCCAAGGAAAAGCGGTTAACATGAATCCCTTGAGACCTTGCTGCAATAAAATGTCCTAATTCGTGTACAAAGATGAGTACAGCTAATACTGCGATCGCCGCTAAAACTGACATAGATAATTTGTGAATTTATTTAAACTATACATTTCTTTATTTTAGATTGGGCATGGGGGATTTGTGATTGGGGATTGGTAATTGGTAATTGGTAATTGGGGATTGGTAATTGAAGTATATATTTTAAAAAGCGCGTAGCGTGTCCGTCAAAACTCCCTGATTATTTAATTAATTATTTCCCCCATTACCCATCACGCCCGTAAATTTTATGATCTGTACGCTCCGCGTGTCCGTCAGGACATAGCCCCCGGATTTATCCGTGGATGTCACTGACGGGGCGGCAATGTTCGGTTCCCCTAAATTTTATTTATGGGGAACCCTAATTACGTTAGCGCAGCGTGTCCCGCAGGGACATATTACGAATTACGAATTACGAATTACGAATTACGAATTACGAATTACGAATTATATTCACCCATTACCTAAACTTCCAAAATCTCTTTACCACCTAAATAAGGTTGTAAAACTTGCGGCACGTGTAAAGTACCGTCAGGTTGTTGATAGTTTTCTAAAATAGCTGCCATGGTTCGTCCCACTGCTAATCCGGAACCGTTGAGGGTATGAACAAACTGAGTTCCTTTCTTCCCTGCTTCCTTGAAGCGAATGTTACCCCTCCTGGCTTGAAAGTCCCCGCAATTGGAACAACTGGAAATTTCGCGATACTTACCACTTGAAGGAAGCCAAACTTCTATATCGTAAGTTTTGGTTGCCGAAAATCCTAAATCTCCAGTACATAACTCAATAACTCGGTAAGGCAACTGTAAAGATTGTAAAATTAATTCAGCATTATTAAGTAATTTCTCTAATTCTTCAAAAGAAGTTTCGGGACTAACTAATTTCACCAATTCAACTTTGTTAAATTGATGCAGACGAATTAAACCGCGCATATCGCGTCCGTAACTTCCAGCTTCGCGGCGAAAACAAGGACTATAAGCACAGTGATATATAGGTAAATCTTCTGCACTGAGAATTTCATTACGGTAAAGATTGGTTAAAGGAACTTCTGCTGTAGGGGTAAGCCATAAATCATCATCGGCGCATTTAAAGCTTTCTTCAGCAAATTTGGGTAATTGTCCGGTGGCTGTCATTGACTCAGTATTAACCAAAAATGGCGGAACTACCTCTATATAACCAGCGGCTACCTGAGTATTAAGCATAAATTGAATTAAAGCCCTTTCCAAGGCAGCACCAGCCCCAATCAAAGCTACAAAGCGACTCTGAGCGACTTTTACAGCTCGTTCAAAGTTGAGAAAACCTAGTTTTTCGCCGATTTCCCAATGGGGAATAATATTTTGATTCTGAGGTAAATACTGATCACCCCAGCGTCGCACTTCGACATTATCTTCTTCACTATGTCCAATGGGTGTAGATTCGCTGGGTAAATTTGGAAGTGCGAGTAACGTCTGTTCAATTTCGGCTTTAATCTCTTTTTCTTGGGGTTCAAGTTCGCTCAATTTGGTTTTGAGAGAGTTACCTTCCTCGCGTAAATTTTGAATTTCTGCATCTTGAGGATTGATACCCGACTTGATTTTCTGTCCTACTAACTTACCAATTTCATTACTACGGGCTTGAAGTTGACTGCGGTTAGTTTCCAATTCGCGCTGTCGTTGATTCAAATCAACAATCGGCTGAATATCGTAATTATCGCCGCGATTCTTCAACCTTTCTATAACTAATTGTGGATTTTCTCTTATTTGCTTAATATCTAGCACAGATAGTTCTCAGTTTAGAATTTAATATATTTGAATTCACATACAATCTTTAATTGTAATATTGCCTTGATTTCAGAGCAAAAAATTTTTCTCCTATGCTACAAAAATTAACTTTAGTCATAATCAAGGGGGATATTATCATGTCCGGATGATTAGTGATTATTCCGGCTCTCCCTACTCCCGCTGCCTACTCCCTTTATTACAAGTGTTTAACTCGACATGATATAACGAGCTAATTAGAAAGATACAGGAAAAAATTCCGGATCGAAAAGGAAAGTCCAAGTAACACTGAACAAGAAAGATTGCTTCCTCCGATCTTCTTGCTTTCTCTTTCGCTCCAATTATCGTATTACCATATCCGCTCATTTGGTGATCCGATTTAGCAACCAGATAGATGCTACAAGTCCTACAAAATGCGCTGTAATTGTATTCGTATTTGCCTGGACTACAAACATATCTTGACCGCTAATGATTCGATTCGGGTCAAATAGTTGAGTCGTTACAGCTTGAGGTGATACAGCTCTGACCACTAAAGAGCCGACAATCGCTTGCGCTCCTAACAGCGTCAACAGCATTCCTACTAAATTAACTATCAAAGCTAATTGTAAAACTTTAACCGTCTCGATTTTGCGAGGACGGTTAGTGGGGTTGGGAGATTGCAATTGTCTACCAATATTTTTGCAACGAAATGCCAAATAAATACTTATTCCTAAAGCAACCAGTCCGCAGATGGCTAAAAATACCCCAAAGCCAGTTTCAGCGCTGCTAGAAGCAGTTCCAGGTCTGCGACCAAAGGTGACGAATACTAATAACAGCAAGGTCGAAACTACACCCAGTATCAACTGCAATACAAAGCTAATCCAGCCTGTAATACGAAAGTTTTGCCCGATAGAACGGACTTTGGAAGAAGACTGATTGTCGAGCTGTTCTGTCATACCAATAAAAAAATTTGTGCTTGCGCTCTTTTAACTGCATTATTGCATCTACTACACTTTCGGGTGCAAGGGAATAATTTTACTTTAATTACACAAGGTCTTCACGAATATTGCTCACCTTCGGGTTGTTGCTTGCAAGAACACCGAATTTAGAGGCTATTTATAAGTCAAATTACCCAGGAGATAATCTTCGTAAAAAAAGTATTTGTTAAGTTTTACAAAAAAGCTGCAATTTACCTTTAAAATTGCTTAGGTGCCATTTTATGCTTAAGCAGTCCTTAGCTGCTTAGCATCAGTTGACACACTGATAGCGATTCTCCTCGCTGTCAAGCAACTCCTCACAACACTAATTTCCGAGTTTAAGTAGGGGTGTGGTCTACTGCACCCCAGTTTTAGTGTGCCAGTACCATGAGTAACAATCGTGGTTTTTTAATGTAGTGTTTACGATGCTGGCAAATCAGCCTAAGTAGCGTTATATACTTACAAAAACTGGAGTAGCACTATATACTCTCTATAGAAATTACAGGCTCAACATTAAGGCATTTTTTTAGCCATTCACAACCATGAAACTAGAGGATATATATCAATTCTTTGAGAATCCTCCGCCAACCTACCTCTGCCAGGAACTAGCTGTTTGTTATATCTTGTCTGTTTTGCAACAAGGGGAATCTTACGGCACCGAGTTGATCCAAAAACTGGAGACCGAATATCCAACTTATCGACTTTCGGACACCGTACTTTATAGTGCAATTAAGTTTCTTGAAGACCAGAAAGCAATTACTGGATACTGGAAGAAGCTTGAAGGACGCGGTCGTCCCCGGCGGATGTACCAAGTTTCCCCTGAATGGCAAACTCAAGCCCAAAATTTAGCTGGTCTTTGGCACGATTACATCAAGCGGAGAACAATTTAGTGTTTCTAGGGCAATTTAACCAATAATAATGGTAAATGTTTCCCTTATTACACCTATTAATCTGTTATGGATACTGCTATCCTGCCATCCACGTTGTTGTTAACTTTATTGATGTCGGTCGGATTATTTTTCTTTATTAGGGCTTCTACTAAAGACCGTACAGAAACAGCACGACTGGTATCCCCATTAAATGAAGCCTCCTTAATGCCCCAATTAAAGGAGTATTTTCGAGCGCGGTCTTATCGAGTGGCAGCGGTAGACCCGCAACAAAATAAAGTAACTATGACTGGCTTCGTTAAACCCAGCTGGTTTTTAGCTATCTTTTTGACTGTTCTTGCCGCTGTTGGTTTTATGAGCCTGTCTTTAGTTTTATCTCTACTTTTTTCCAGTCAAAGTATACTGTTCTACGGAATAGTCTTTTTATCCCCTTTGAGCGGTATTTTTTACTGGAATAAAGCAGGAAGAGTCGAAAATGTTTCGCTAACGGTTGAAGGCACCGATAGCGAACAAAATACTAAAATTACTGTAATCGCACATCGGGATGAAATTATCTCCCTAGAACAGGCGCTACAGCTAAAAAGAGTATAGATTATCGTTTAATTATCATCCAAAAATTTCTTTCAAGGCATTATTTTTTGAATGCCTTGAGTGAAATGGAGATGAGGAACGAGCAGAACATTCTACTCTACTGTTAAGTTTTTCCATAACTTCTCGGATAGTCGTGGAAAATAAATGTTATTCAATCAAACAGGGCATGAAGAAATATCACAACCAATTAGTTGATTGAAATCTACCAATATTTTTTCCAAAACGAAACAAAACGAAAGTTAATATAGCCCCCACTGTAGAAAAACTATAACCAGGTAAAGGAAAAAAGTTTTACTCAATCCTCTATCTCGAAAATTAATTTATCGAAGGCATTTACGATTGAACCATACAAAATTATTTAACTTAGTATGGAACTAAATCGAATTATCCAGCTTTACTCAACTGATTTTACTGGCAAATAATTTCAAAACCTTAAAAAAACATAAACATTTCCAAAAAACGCATCATTTTGCCAGTTAATGGATGATTGTCTAAAGCTAAATTTAATGCTCAAGACCAACTATCCCACTTTCTGTCTATCGAGCTACTACTGCTAATGCTTCTGGAATCAAAGAAGGTTCCATTGTTCTCAAGCTAGGAAACAGAAAATGGTTTTCTTCTACGTACTGAGCGCCAAACAGACCCTTTTCCGCCCAAAAATAACGGTCTGTAGTATGTTCATTACGTTTTACTAGCAATAAAGCCGGTGGAAGTATACCTTCAGCTTGAATAAATTTTCTTGCTGCTGTCACAGGTTTATCTTCACCACTTTCGATGCTATATTGAGGCACGTGTTCTAGAATACGCCGTCCTTCTTGACGGCGACGGCTCTTACGCTTCCTTCTCCTTGCCAAAATATTTTCCTCCTCTTGTGAGCTTCCAGATTGTAGTTATAGCTACAAAATCCGAGCTAATTATAAAAGTTTTAGTCAAAAAAATCAATGGTTTTTAACTATATAAAATAAAAAAGAATTTATTTGAATGTAAATAAATCGGAAGTAATGATTAATATAATGCTTTTGAATCAATTATTACAATTGATAATTAGTTAAGCTTTGTAAAAAGGGTAATCGTAATTTTTGTACAATCGCTTACATTTATAGTCTGTTTATGATAATTTCTGCGAGTTCGGAGTTTGTTGCTCTGTGCCGCGAACAATTAGCACTGTTGGCGACAGGGTTAGGGGCATCTTTGAGCGTTGTATACTTAACGCAAGAATTGGCAGATGTACCGTCACAGGCAGGGGAAGCCAAGTTAATTCCGGTTGCGGTTTATCCGGAAACAACGGTGGTGGGATTTGAGCATCAAATAGCTTTACCCTCTGTCAAACCCTATTTATTGAGTGGCTCATCAATTTCCATTAATTCGCAATCAAAGCAAGAATCCGCAAATCAAACCGAACAAGAAGAATATTTGATGGGTGGGGACCAAATTGTTTTACCTTTGATTCATGACTCGGTGATGATGGGTTTACTGGTAACGGGTAGAGATGACCGTAGTTGGTCTGAAAGCGAACGCAGTCAAATTGAGCGTATAGGGAAAACCTTGGCGATTGCTTGCATTATGGACAGGAGACGTACTTGGTTGGCAAGTCAGCTACACCAACATCAAATTATGCAGGAAAGGCAGTTAGATTTGATGGATAACCTGCTGCATCAATTTCGCAATCCCCTAACGGCTTTACGAACTTTTGGCAAACTGTTAACGAAGCGATTGCGACCAAAAGATGCAAATCAAGAAGTCGCTTTATCTATTGTCAGGGAAAGCGATCGCCTTAAAGAATTATTACAAAAGTTTGACGAAGCAATCGATTTAACTACGGAAGATTTACTTCCAGCAAAATTAGCAGTACAAAATGAAGTGGAAGTAGAGGCAACTGTAGAAGAGTCATTACCCTTATTATTATTAAATGGGGCAGAACAGGAAGTTGTTGATTTTAATTTAAATGATGTATTGCAGCCGTTATTAATCTCAGCTAAAGCAATAGCACAAGAACGCCGTTTACAATTAATTGTTGAAGTTGATTATCACAATTTATTATTAGTACGAGGCAATCCCCAAGGGTTACGAGAAGTATTGAGTAATATTATTGATAATGCTTTGAAATACACTCCCCCCGGTGGTAAGATTTTAATTGAATCTGTAAGAGATAAAGCTCATTTCCTGGGAATTGCTATTAGCGATAATGGTCCGGGAGTTCCACAACAGGATTTAGAGCATCTGGGGGAAAGAGGTTATCGAGGGGTACAGGCTCAAACTAAAATTCCCGGTTCTGGTTTAGGATTAGCTATAGCTAAACAGTTGATCGAACAAATGCAGGGTGAAATGGATGTTTTCAGCCCTGCAATTAGTCTTAATATTAAGTCAGCGGATACTCCAGGAACTACGTTTGTTGTTCGTTTACCCGCAGCCAAATAGAGGTTTGAGTTGTTAATGCTCTGAGTACCCTATTAGCTTTATCTTAATGAAACGTCGAAGCTTCTACCGATGGTCATTTCCAAATCGGTGTTTGGATCGATAACAATCAAGTCAACGCTCTTCTTGTTAAAGAAAATACCAGTTATTGCACCGATTGCTGCACCACCTAAGACTTCTTCGGTAGCTACTGCGCGATCGCCAGTTACCGCAGCCACAGCAGCAGCAGCCCCAGCACCTAATGCGGTGTTCTTGATGATACCTTTAACGCTAGTACCTTTTCTGATGGTTTCAGTTTTATCAATGATTCCGGAGGTTGCACTAATGTTGTATTCTTTACCATTGGTCAAAATCAGTTTTTGAGCGACAAATTGAGAACCACCACTTGCAGGTTGAAGTTGACCTAGAACGCGGGAACCTGCGGGAATTACTAAACTTCCGGTGTCGGTAACGACGTTTTGAGAGATGGTAAGAGTCAAAGGTGCTGTTTCATCCTTGGTGACCAGAATTTTTTCTGCTTTGTCGTATTTAACAGGGAGAACAGTTCCTTCGGGGATGGTAACATTCGCAATGGGTGCAGTGGTATTGACAGCTACGATGTAAGGGGAATTGATTGCGTTAGCTTGATTAGTACTAACTAAAGCTTGGTAAATATAAGCGGCTACATCTGCCCGAGTTGCAGTTGATTTGGGATTGAGCAACCTAGTATTAGGATAGTTAACTACCAATCGTCTCTCTGTCGCTGCGGCAATGGGGCTGCGAGCATAATCAGAGATATTATTGCCATCATTGAAATATTGCAATGTGGTTTGAACGTTGCTGTTAGCAACATAACCTAAACCGCTGGAAAGAGAAACCAATACTTGCTCACGAGGAATATTCTGAGTAGGGCGGAAAACCTGACCAGGATATCCAGACAAGAAACCAGTGCTGTAAGCCTCTTGAATGGCGCTATAAGCCCAATAGTTGCGAGATACATCAACGAAGTTAATTGGCTGTCTTTGTTGGGCTTTGTTGAAAGCTTTACGAACCATTGCAGCAAATTCAGCGCGGGTGACTGCTGCATCTGGACGGAAGCTACCATCAGGGAATCCAGCGATAACTCCCCGTTGTGCTAGCTGTTGAATAAAAGGTGCTGCCCAATAGTTAGATGAAACATCATAAAAACTATTAGTTTGAGCGATAGATGGTGCAGGTGCGACGATTGGTGCTAAAGTAACCGCTGTCATACCCAAAGCCATGAATGCAGCAGATTTTGATTTCCAACGATTTAGGTTAGACATTGAATTTTTCTCCCCAACAATTCCGTTTAATTATGTTAGTTATTTTGACAAGTTATCGAATTAAATGTTCCGAGTTTATTCAAGTTTTTTCAGCTTATTTTAGGCGTATTAGGTTGAGTTTATTCCCTTAATAAACTTCACTAAATAAAGACTATTTTCGTTTAGTTAACTCAGACGTGTGGTTAATAAAATAGTTGCCTAAAATTAAATTAAAATCAGTAGTTTTTTGAAATCATAGTATTTAAATCGATGTTGCTAATTTAAGTACTTTTAAGAGGTTAAGACATTACTCTTTATAGCTCATATTTTTGAAAATTAGTTTAAAGAATGCATTAATTTTACCTAAGTCTATCTGCGTAACACTTAGGTAATATAATAAATTGATTTGCAATTTTATTGATTTTTAGTTGATAAGATGTCAGCTTAAATCTATTTAAGCAATTACCCGGATAGATTTATTTATATTCTTTATACCTATATTTATACACTTAGTGAATTTTAGTATCAGGATAATAGGTAAAAAATTAACTGTGTAAAATATATAAAAATAATTGATATGAGCTTAGATAGTGAATGTAATGTTGGATTGAGAGTTAATCTTCTCTGTTAGGACTTACGCAATATGTGACTCAAAAGTGATTGTTGTGTGGGGGGTAATTCATCAATTACCTGTTCAGGAACGTGTTCGTTTTGTGTGTATGCCGAAAAAACAAGCCATCGTATACTTAAGCATTTTAAGTAACGATGGCTGTTCGATAAAAGTTAGACGCAAATCATGCCGCTTGGGGAATTCTAAAAACTAGATAATAATAAATTAGAACGCAAAGTGACATTCAGGTCATTTCTAGGATCAATAACCACAACTTCTACTTCCTTACGTCTTAACAAAACACTTGCTAAAGCACCCGCAGCAGCACCAGCGATGGGTTCTAAAGTTTCGATTCTACGGTTTCCTGTTAACAGTGAAATAAGTGTTGCAGCAGCCGAACCATAAGCAGCATCTGTCAAAATTTTACCCGTACTAGAACCTCTTTTAATTGTTTCTTTTCTAGTAACTACCGCAGAAGTTGCATCGATATTCTGCTTTCTACCATCAGGAAAAACTAACTCTCGTGCAACGAATCGAGAACCTTTTTCACGACCTAAAGTTGCTGGTTCTAATTGTCCCACAAGTTCGCTACCACGAGGAATCAATACGTTTCTTCTGCTATCAATAATATTGGTTGCAACTGTTAATGTTAACTTAGTTGTTTCCGAAGGTGTAACAACAACTTTCTCTTTTTCAAAAGTAACAGGGATTGTCACTCCTGAAGGGATTTCTATCCCTCTTGATTGTCCGAAAATAGCTTGTGCAGTTGCGGGAGTTGATACTAAAATAGGAGTAGCCGCAGCGGTTGTAATGCTTAGTGCCAAAAATGCAGCGGTTCCAGATTTCCAACGATGAAAGCCAGTCATAATAGAGTTCCTTTAGTCTTGAGACTGTATGTTATGACGAGAATAATATAGTTTTGTTTCTAAGATTATTTATCACAAATATTCAATTAAAAATTATAATCTTGGTTATCGATTATGGAAGATTCAGTTTTGTTAAATCACAATTAGTCAAGAATCGTGAAGATGATTTAAAATCTTTCTCTAGGTAGAATTTTTCATATTTAGTCATTTGATGACGCTAATCTTTTTACATTGTTCCAGTTTTTTGTAACATTTTTTTAATGTTGACTTATAAGTACCTGTACAAAATTAATTTAATATTTTGGAGTAGGGATTAGGCAATATATAACTGAGTAGTAAATATATAAATAATTTTACTTAACTACTTGTTGGAAATTAAAATTAGAAAAAAAGCAAAAGAAACCTACCATTTTTACGAGACAATAAAATTTAGCTGAAATTGAACGCTTATATGACGCTTATTTCTCGGATGGAGTCGGTACAGTCACCGATTATTCCTGTTGTTGGTGAATTAATTAAAAATACTAGTGGAACTATATCTTTAGGGCAAGGTGTTGTCGCTTATTCTCCACCACCGGAAGCCTTAGAATTTTTACCTGGGTTTCTTGCAGATTCGGCAAATAATTTATACCAATCTGTCGAGGGAATTCCTTTATTAATAAATACGTTAAAAGAAAAATTAGCTGTCTTTAACAAGATAGAAATCAACGAAAATAGCTGTATTATTGTTACCGCAGGCAGTAACATGGCGTTTATGAATGCCATCCTAGCCATTACCTCCCTCGGTGATGAAGTGATTTTAAATACACCATACTACTTTAATCACGAAATGGCGATCGCCATGACGGGGTGTCATCCAATTTTGGTGGAAACGGATGAGAATTATCAATTACAACCCGATGCTATTCTGGATGCAATCACTCCCAAGACGCGAGCAATAGTGACAATTTCCCCAAACAATCCCACGGGGGCTGTGTATTCGCGGGAATTATTAGCACAAGTGAACAATATTTGCCGTCAACGAGGGATTTATCATATCAGCGATGAAGCTTATGAATACTTTACTTATAACGGGGTAAAACACGTTTCTCCCGGTGCATTTACTGACAGTAGCGACTATACAATATCTTTATTTAGCCTTTCCAAAGCCTACGGATTTGCAAGTTGGCGTATCGGATACATGGTGATTCCGCAACACTTACTAACAGCAGTCAAAAAAGTTCAAGATACAAACTTAATTTGTCCCCCTGTGGTATCACAATATGCGGCTTTGGGTGCATTACAAGCCAAACCAGAATATTTAAGAGATAATATCAACGCGATCGCCGAAGTGCGAGAATTGGTAATTAAATCTCTGAAGCCTCTCGAAGGTATATGTACAATAGCTCCCGCAGATGGTGCTTTCTATTTCTTCCTCAAAGTACACGCTCAAATGGATGCTTTTGAATTAGTAAAACAACTGATTAAGAAATATAAAATAGCAGTACTTCCGGGAACTACCTTCGGGATGCATCAAGGATGTTATTTACGAGTTGCTTATGGTGCTTTGCAAAAACAAACCGCAAAAGAAGGAATTGAAAGATTAGTAAATGGTTTGAGGGATATAGCTAAGATTTAAAAATTCTCAATTAATCCAAAGTCAATTTTTCAAACTCTGGCTGTCCATAAATCATATTTTCATCGATTGCTGAGAGAACTTTATGATCAGCTTTTCGCGAATTTAAACTCCGACAAACTAATTGCGCTACATCTGCACGATGAATTGTACCAGCAATGCGGGGGTCTTGTGTTAATATTCCGTTGCCTGTAGCGGGTTCGGATTTTAATCCACCCGGACGAATTACTGTATAAGTTAATCCGCTGTTAATTAAGTATTGTTCGGCTTTTTCTTTTTCAATTAAAACTGGTTTGAGAGTTTCCAAAGCTTGAGGAGGTATGGCATTTGCACTGTTTCCACTACCGATAGAAGAAATTAAAATAAACTTTTTAACCCCTGCTTTAACTGCGGCATCAATGAGATTTTTATTACCTAAATAATCAGCGCGTTCACTATCTTTGGGTACACCACCGATAGTGCTGATAACTGCGTCAATCGATTCTTCTGCCAAGATTGCATTTTCTACATCGTTGAGATTTAAAGCATCTCCTAAAACGACTTGAACACCCATTGATTCTAATTCTGAACGTTTATCTTCCGTTCTTAAAAGTGCAGTAACTTGCAAATTTTGAGCAATTAAATAATTGGCAATTTCTCTACCAACACCGCGACTTGCTCCAGCCAGAAAAATATTACTCAAAGTCATACAAAAGTTATATTAATTTAATTAAATAAATGGTTGACAATATTTTAGTATATAGCAATCGTCGATTCCTGTGGGGTTAAGAACTCAGGTTTTTAGGATATAAATATCTATAACATCACAAAATTTGCATAAAAATCCGGCTTCTGTGATTATCGTCGTAGTAGGGGTTTAGCATTGCTAAACCCCTACATTATGACTCATAAACTATCAAAGCCTGAGATGAATAAATTAGAAGAAGACTCCGAAAAACTGCAAAAACCTGGACGAGTTGCTGCTACATCTGTAATTTGGGGAGTTAGTGGAGGAATGCTCGCAATTTGCATTCCCCTAGTAATAGTGACAAAGACTGGTGCAATTTTACCTCTAGCGACGATTGTAGGGGCAGCAGTTGCGACTTTTGCGGTATGGCTGGGAGGGAACAAAAATTCTCAAGTTAAACAATTAGAAGAGAGAATCGCTTTTTTAGAAACAATCGTGACTACAGAGGATAGTGAGAAAAGCTAGAAAGAAACTAAAAACTACACAATCTTGATAATTTCGCTATAATTTACTTCCACTACGAACAAGTAATATTGATTAATCCCATTCAAAATTTACTTTTAGTAGTTGTCTCAAGTATCCATAATTATGTTACCTTAACATTTAAACTACCGATTGAACTAAATTACCTGCATTATAAATAAATAAAAATATCTGAATTTGTGAGGTTTTTTATGGATATTAATCGACTTTACTTGATTAAGGAAAAACAATTGTCTTCGTTTAAATTAAGTTAATTATTCAAGGTTGTGACTGAAGGTATGGATGTAAACTCTATTAACTTACTAAAAGCTCAACAAGCCGACTTTATTGAGCGAATCAAAAAACCAAAGACTTATGAGATTAGTTTGCTCGAAAGTAGTTTTAAAGGTTGTCATAGAGAATTTATGACATTTTGCGGTGAAAGATTGACTTTATTCGTGGACAATGCTCGTCTACAAGCAGAAATTCTGGCTCGGAATCCGCCACCAATTCCATCAGAATATCCCGAAGACTCTGATTGGGCAATACCTTTTGCCACTCATTTTCAACACCAAGCTCAAATTTATTTGTTGCGAGAATTTCTCGTTGAAGAGCTGATGAAACTTTGTTATGGTAAACTGCTAAAAAAGATACCCTTAGATGTTTTAACGAATATTCCTTTAGATGACGAAGGAAATCTTCGAGGTGAAAGTAAATTTTCTTTTGTCGTTACAAATAATCCCGAAATAAAAATTAGAGTTTGTGTTTCTGATTCAGAAAGCTTTAATAGTCTAAAAAAAGATAAAGTACGCTGGACAATCACTCAAGAAGATTTAAATGATTACCAAGTTTGCTTTTTTTTATGCTTGTTTTTCCCTGGCTGCGGACAAAAAGGATATGAAAAAGAATCTCTAATTGCCGGTTTTTTACCAACTAATAAAATTGAATTTAACGGGTTACAAACTCATATTAAACCAAGTAAATTATTGTATACGGGAGGATTTTCCTGGTACTTGAATTTACTTAAAAACCATGAGAATCTGCCGACAAAAGTTGATACAGAAGAACCTAACATCATCCCAAATATTTCATCAAATCATCCCCGACAAAGCACAATAGGTGAATGGCAATGTTGCCAGACTTTAACTGGACATATAAAAGGGATTAAGTGTCTTGCTTTAACAACTAAAAATAATAATTGTTCGCAATCATTAATAGCTAGTGGAAGTTGGGGAGAAATCAAAATTTGGGATTTCAAAAAAGGTGATTTAATTGCCACTTTATCAGAATATCCTTGGGGTCGTAGCGGGATTGCAGATGAAATCAATGATTTAGCCTTTAGTCCTGATGGACAAACTTTAGCAAGTGGTGGTGCTGATTCTACGATAAAAATATGGCACTTGGGTGCTAAAGACTTGATTGATATCATGCATAAACATAATGGCATGGTACGCTGCCTGACTTTTACTGCTAATGGTCAGATATTAGCGACTGGTGGTGATGACAGAAAAATTCAGTTTTGGGATATGACCGAGCGTCAAGTTGCGATGACGCTTTCTCTAGATGATACTGCGGCTCATTCTTTAATTTTTAGTCAAGATGGAAAGACTTTTGTTACAGGTAGCTATCGTAAAATAAAAGTTTGGCAAATTGATTTTGACAAAGAACTATCTTCTTGTATAGACGTAAAATTAGAGCATTCTTTTGTAGGTCATTCTCACATAGTTCGCTCTTTAGCGGTGAGTAAAGATGGAAAATTTTTGGTGAGTGCTAGCACGGATAAAACAATTAAAGTATGGGATTTAAAAACAGGAAAATTGCTGCGTATTCTGGAAGGACATGAAGATGGAGTGTATGCAATTGCAATCAGTGAAGATGATAAAAATATTGCTAGTGGAAGTGCCGATAAAACTATTAAATTATGGCATTTAGAAACGGGAGAATTATGCCATACTTTTACAGGGCATGATAACACTGTAACTGCGGTAGCTTTTGCCGACAAAGAAAATATTTTGGTTAGTGGTAGTTTGGATAAAACGATTAAAATTTGGCAGAAAAGTTAGAGAATAAGTAGGTCAGCACGAAAAATTATCATTGAAGCAAAAATATTTATATAATAATTAGTCAGTTAGCCGTTCCCTATTCCCTATTCCCTATTCCCTATTCCCTATTCCCTATTCCCTATTCCCTATTCCCTATTCCCTATTCCCTATTCCCTATTCCCTATTCCCTATTCCCTATTCCCTATTCCCTATTCCCTATTAATTTATGGTCGAAGTTCTATGAAAAATCAATTGATATTTATATTCAAAGTATTACTTGTTTCTTGGGCTATTTCAGTTTTTATTAAATATCTAGCCCCAAATTTGTCGATTCCGGAAACAGCAACGAATGCTTTGATTATTGTATTGTTACCGAATATAATTATGGCTGCTGTTTTATTATGGCAACTATCCAGAGAACCAAACATTAACTAGAATTACTTAGACGATAGTAGTTAATATTAACTATTCTCGTGACATTATAGGTAAATAATAGTTGGACTTGAATCAGGAGTGAAAGCGTGAATTTGGGTCAATGGATTGGTTTAATAGCCTTAACTGTTTCTTTATATATTCTCTGGCAAATTAAAGAAGCAATTTTACTTATATTTGCCGCAGTTGTTTTAGCTACAACCTTAAATCGATTAGCTCGACGGCTTCAAGGGTTAGGGATAAGACGCGGTTTCGCTAAATTTCTATCAATAGTAATCTTTTTAGTGGGAGTAATTGGTTTTTTCTGGTTAATTGTGCCACCTTTCATTGTTCAGTTTCAGGAATTAAGTAATCAGATTCCTAAATCCTTAGTACGTCTTAACGCTTGGATTTTACAATTAAAAGAACAACTTCCCCCTCAAGTAATTCCTTCTATTCCCGATATAAACAGTCTTTTAGAACAAGCCCAACCGTTTATCAATCGTGGTTTAGAAAGTACTTTTCTTTTAGTTTCTGGTTCTTTAGAAGTAATTCTCAAAATTTTATTAGTATTAGTTTTAACGGGGATGTTTCTTGCAGACCCTTTATCTTACCGTAAATTATTTGTCAGATTTTTTCCTTCTTTTTACCGACGCAGAATCGAAGGAATTTTAGACAAATGTGAAGTGTCCTTAGAAGGTTGGATAACGGGTGCTTCTATCGCAATGTTCTTGGTAGGATTTTTGAGCGTACTAGGGTTAATGGTATTACAAGTACGTTCTGCTTTAGCTTTAGGAGTACTGGCTGGATTTTTAAACTTGATTCCTAATTTAGGTCCCACCTTGAGTGTGTTTCCCGCAATGGCGATCGCGCTTTTGGATTCTCCCTGGAAACCACTTGCGGTACTAGTTTTATACTTTTTCATCCAGCAAGTTGAAAGTAATTTTATTACGCCTATGGTGATGGCGCAACAACTTTCCTTGCTACCAGCAGTAACATTAATATCTCAGCTATTTTTCGTGACATTCTTCGGCTTTTTAGGATTATTTTTAGCTTTACCTTTAACTGTAGTAGCCAAAATTTGGATGCAAGAAATAGTAATTAAAGATGTTTTAGATCAATGGAATCTAAAATCAAAAACCCAGGCTGACTGCGTTATTCTTGCCGATAATGTGGAGATAAATACATCAGAAGAATCTACAATTATTGAGAGTGAGCAGTTAATTGTGGATGAAAAAGGTTGACAGTGGACAGTTGACAGTTGACAGTTGACAGTGGACAGTGGACAGTTGACAGTTGACAGTTGACAGTTGACAGTGGTTGGTTGATGGTTGATAAATGTTAACTGTTAACTAATAAGCTCTCATTGCCTTTAATTTTGTATATTCAAATTTTATTAAAGTATTGTAGTGCGGGCATCCTGCCCGCTAGAAAATTACAAATTAAATGCGCGACAACTTAACGGTTAATTTCTCCCCATCCCCTTGTCTCCCCATCCCCCCATCCCCTTGTCCCCCCATCCCCTTGTCTCCCCATCTCCCCATCCCCTTGTCTCCCCATCCCCCCATCCCCTTGTCCCCCCATCCCCTTGTCTCCCCATCCCCCATCCATTCCTCACTTAGGTGAAGGTGGAGTGGGAATTGTGCTATTTGCTTGCCTGTTGATTTCGTCTTTGTATTGAGGTGGTGCTAAAGAAGCAGCTTGGTCAAACAAAGGTTGTGCTTCTTCGGTTTTACCCTGCTCTTTTAAAACCATGGCTTTTGCTAAGACGGGACGAAAGTCTTTGGGGTCATTTTTAATTATTTTGTCATAAGTTGATAATGCTTGAGCGTAACGTTTTTCCTTGGCATAAACATTACCTAATAAAACTTCAATAGCAGCAGTATCAACGCTCGATGGCTCAATTTTATTTGCCTTTTGGGCTTTATCTAAACTTTCTTCGAGTAAACCGATGGCAGCTTCAGGGCGTTTTTGTTCCAACAAAAGCGCTACCATACCTTGTAAAGCACTTAAGTCTCCCGGTTTAGTTTCTAAAATTGTGCGGTAGGCTTGAGCGGCTCCTTCTTTATCACCTGTTTGCTGCTTTGCCTGGGCTAAGAGTACAGTGTATCTGGTTTCTTCCGGGTTAAGTTTTGATAACTTTTCTAAAGGTGTAATTACCCCTTTGATGTCGCCTTGCCCTAATCTAAGTAACTGTAGACGATTTTCTAATAAACCGATTAGTGCCGTTTGGTTTTCTGGTTCTCGCAATAAAACTTGTTCATAACCACGTACAGCATCTTCCAATTTTGACTTTTGGTCTTGATTTGAATTTCTTGTGCTGTTGGAGGTGTTACCCGACTGTTGAGAATCATTGAAAGCCGCTATGATAGGAACCATTGACCCTCCTACAAGAGCAATTAAAGCGACTACCAGCACAATTGTTACGAACCACCGATTACGACCTTGAGACACTTTCACCGTCCTTTATTTAAAATGAAATATTTGAATGAAATAATTGTTTGGAGAAATTGACAACTAGGAAAAATTGTTAAAACTTTACGGAATACCGTGTGTTACTTGTGAACTTTATAACAAATACCCAACTGAGTTGCCGTATCTCAAATGACGACTTTAGGAGGACTAGTCTGAAATTGTAGCTATGGTATGCTTTTGTTCCTAGTGTAAAAGCGCTAAATTACACCTTATGGTATGTATTGCGAAACCTCGCAAAACTAATATCTCATAGACTTAGTTAATTTGGGGTATCTGAATCGGAAATATTATATATATCCGAATCGCACCCTAAAAATGCTCTTAAGAGCAGCCTTTGTAAAGTCCCATATGGGATGTGTCTCCGCCGCAAGGAGTTTTTATGAATTCCGACCTGATGCCGTCTTCTGAATCGTCCGAATCCTCGAATTCTAGTGCTTCTATGGAAGCGCAAAATCATAGCGTAGAGCCATCTTCTAACGCTGACAGTAAAGAGAAAGCCCAAACTAACGAAATCGCAAGGCAACAACCAATTCCTCCGCCTTCCGAACCAATGCAGTACCGAGCAATCGGCTTGGTTCGCGGTCGTTATGTTCCTACCAGCGAACAATTTACTCAAGGTGCGTTGGTTACTCCAGATAATATAGAACTCGATGCCGTCCTCTTAGGTCGGATTATGAGTTTGGTCAAAAATCATCTGGATTTAGAAAAAGACCATTTGTGGGTAGTTTATCCACGCACTCGACAAGAAAATGACAATCTTCATCTACAAATTGTCGGAGTTTGGGAGCCAGAAAAGCTGGCTGTAAACCGCCAACCGAATGAGGAGTCCCCAGAATCAACTCAAACTGACACAGCTATAGGGCGATCGCCATCTTCTGGTAAGTCAAAGGATGACTCGTCATCCCCAACATCTAAAGAGCAAGCAGAGGAACTTACACCTTCATCAGAAATTCCAGATGGTGGTTTTTCGGTTCGTGGTGAAGTGGTTTACCAATCTTTTGATGCTGGAAACTTGGTGGTTAAAATCAAGCAAGCACCCCGCAAAACCGACGACAAACCCAAATATTTCAAATTGAAACTCACGGGTAAGTTAGAAACTAAAGCTGTTGGCAAATTTTGGGATTTCCAAGTCCAGCGAGAAGCAGACCTCTTAATCATAGAAAAGGCTGAATTCATCGCTGATTTACCCAAAAAACGCCGACCTCCCTTCAATAAAGGGGGAGGAGGAGGAAGACCATCTTATCGAGGTGGGGCGGGAGCTAGTAAACCGTATAACAGACGAAGTAGCGGTGAAACCCCACGTCCAGTCAAGAAAGCAGGTCAATCAACAGATGCACCAAAACCGGCAAATAATAGACCTACTCCCAAGCCAGTGAAGCGACAGAAGCCACCTGAAGGGTAGAGGGGGAGATGGGGGGAGGGGGAGACAAGGGGATGGGGGATGGGGAGATGGGGAGAAATTAACTCCTAACTCCTAACTCCTAACTCCTAACTTCTCAAAACTCCTTCCATCGATCTTGGGGGAGAAAAGACCTGTCTATTGAAATTGAAGCGACTGGTTCGGTAAGGGTAAATGTACCTGCTTGAATCCATTGCTTTAATTCTATGGCAACTTGTCGCGAGAGAAATATACTCGCTAAAGGGGCTACTCTAACTGTTTTTCCGTCAATGGTGATGCGTCCGGATTTGAGTTGGGTATAACTAACCAAACCAAAGGTAGGACGCACCCGTCGGGGAATCGAAAAATCTACAATCGGTGCGACTATATCTTTGTCTTGAACAGCACAATGTTCTATTACTTGCTCGTTTAACACTGGTAAAGGTACTCCAACTCCCAACATGATCGAAGGACCATAATTGTGAAAATAACAACCTCTTACCCAACGTGCATCCATTTGCTTGGCATCGCCAATTAAAGCTAAAGTCGCCCCCGGACCAATTGGTGTATTATTCGGTAAACGCTTTTGCACCGGATTATGTTGTGTACCTTCCCAAGAAACATAACCAATTCCACCACCTAAAAAAATCCGCGTCCCAATCCCCACAAGTTGCAAAAATGGGTCGTTCATTAAAGGTGAAATAGCACCAGGATTCGAGTAAACCGCATTTCCTAAACGTGGTTGTAATAAACCGAGATAAGTATAAAGCGGACGCTCTCCACCGTTCACACCTACTATAAAATTTTGATATAAATTGCGCGGATTAAATAAATAAAATTGATTAATAGTATCGCGAGTAATAGTAGTTTCAAAAGAAGCTCTGGGGTAGCAATCCGTTACTTGTCCTTGGGCTTTTACCTGTACAGGTTTTCCTGCGATTAAATCTTCGATTACGTTACCACCACCCCGTAATATTTTGGCAGCGGCTTCCCCACTACGTACTTCTTCTCCTTCCAATGGTTCGGCAATGCTGCTAGCACCCAAGTATAAATCTACTGCGCCAAAACCCGAATATGCCGGTACACCATCCAACCAACAACGACGAATTTTGATCGGTGGGTCAGTATGTCCAAGGTTAATAATGGCACCGCTTGACTCCATTTGTTCAAAAGTGCCAGTGGTAATTACATCCACTTGTTTCGCAGCTTTGGCAACCCCTATTTCTATCACCTTTGCTTTTAATTCTTCAACCGTTAACACTACGGCTTTTTTTTTGTTTATCTTATCGTTTATTTCAGCAATTGTTCGCATATTTATTTATTATATTTTATGGTGTATGAATCCGTTTTGATTTCTGTTAGCGTTTCATAGAAGTCGGGTTTATTCTTCTTCTTTATCCCACAAAAATTTATTTTGATGTACTGATGAATTATCCATTATTAAAATGGTTTTTTTGGTGATTTTTTTGCAAAAATTATCTATCTAAGCTATAACAACATTTTTATCAAATATCAACTTTCTTCCTCCCAATCTTCAATCTGCAAACCATTCACCCTACTAAATTCCCGCACATTATGCGTAACCAAAATTAAATTATTCGACAATGCAATAGCAGCAATTTGAAAATCATTCGGACCAATCGGAGTTCCCAACGCTGTTAATTGTGCGCGAATTTCTCCATAAATAAGAGCAACATTATCATCAAAAGGTAAAGAAACAAATAAATTGAGAAATTGTTGCTGATTGGCGAGTGTTTTTTGTGGGTTATTACTCCGCATCGCACCATAAAATAGTTCCGCTTTGACTACGGAACAAACTGCAATATCTTGTCTATTTGTAGCTCGGATGCGTTCCCTTACTGCTTCTGACCTACCATTAAGATAACGAGCGCAAACATTCGTGTCTAACAAATATTTCACACAATTTCTTCCCTTTGTTCAAAATCTCCTTCCGAATCAATAACAATCGGGTCATCTTGACAACTACCATAAGTTTGTTCAAAAAAACCGGGGGGATATCCTAAATCGGATGGTGTTTGTGTTGTTTCAATTGAGTGATAAATTACCATTACTTCTACTTCTTTATCTTTTATTCCCAAGGGAATATCTAAATGTAAAATACCATCTTCTCCGATACGTTTTGTTAGTTTAATACTTTGCATAATTAATTGTTAGTAATTTTTTCTTAATATTCTTTTCTAACTTACTGAAATCAAGCTTTTCTTTTGGCATTGTATTGGATTTTTCCCCAATACTGAGAAATATACCTTCATTATTGTCCAAATAAAATAGCCCCTCTGTTGCTACACTTATTTGTTCAAGTTCTACCAAATTATCAAACAATTTTACCATTTCACCAAATTTTGGATACTCATCAAAACAGAGAAAGACGTTGCAGTGCAACGTCTCTACATAATTTATCTGTATTGAATTAGTCCGTCTTCGCTGACAAAGCTTGTGTAGAGGCGGTTTCAACCGCCGGATATTATTTCATACTTCCTACTCAATACTTCCTCTCCTTCGGCTCAAACATAGTAATCGTTACGGGACGATATTGAATATCAATTCCTGCTGCGGAATAGTAAGCCATTGTATGCTGCAAATATTTTTCATCATCTCTTTCTGTATAATCTTCCCGACAATGTGCGCCCCTACTTTCTTGACGATTGAGTGCTGATGTCATAATCATTTGTCCGACTACCATCAAGCTTCGTAATTCTAAAGCTTCAATTAGCTCTGTATTCCAACAACTACCTTTATCATCCAAGTAAATTTGTGAGTATTTATTCTGTATTTCTTGTATTTTTGCTAACCCTTGCTTCATCAATTCTTCGTTGCGGAACACCCCACAATAATCAGTCATGGCATCTTGAAATTCTTGCCGTACTTGATTAATCCGGTATTCTCCGGGCTGTTTTAATAAACTTTGAATTTGCTGCTTAGCTTCATTGACATAACGCTGCTCGTCAATAGAAGGTAATTTCCGATTTTCTACGTATCTTGCAATAGTTGCTCCGGTTCTACGTCCGTAAACGACACATTCTAACAACGAGTTACTACCGAGACGATTCGCTCCATGCACTGAAACGCAAGCACTTTCCCCCGCTGCAAAAAAACCTTCTACCAAACCATCTCCACTGCTGCGAACTTGTCCATCGGTGTTTACTGGTATACCTCCCATCGAATAATGAATTGTGGGACGTATGGGCATGGGTTCGTTTACTGCGTCAACTCCGACTAAGCGGTGTGCTTCTTCCCAACAAAAGGGAACCCGGCTCATAATTTTTTCTCTACCCATATGACGTAAGTCAAGATAAACACATGGTCCGCCGGGACTACCATCACGATGAGCGCCTCTGCCAGCGCGGATTTCGCGGGTAATCGCCCTTGATGTAATATCCCGTGGGGCTAATTCCATACGAGAGGGAGCGTAATTTGCCATAAAGCGATCGCCTTCACAATTTATCAAATACGCACCTTCCCCACGCACGGCTTCAGAAATTAGTACACCAACAGGATACAAGCCGGTTGGGTGAAATTGCACAAATTCCATATCTTCTAAAGGCAACCCAGCAATGGCTGTAATCGCCAAACCATCACCAGTAGAAGCATAATCATTAGAAGTAGTATTAAAAGCTCTACCATAACCACCTGTCGCGAACATTACAGCTTTAGCTCGCATAACTTCCATGTGTCCATCAAGAATGCGGAACATTAACACACCTTTGGCTTGATTTTCTTCCAATATCAAGCGCATCACATACCATTCATCATAAATATGTACACCATATCGCCGCAGATTATTCACCAATTCATGTAAAATTGCATGACCAGTTTTATCGGCAGCGTAACAGGTACGATTGTGAGAATGTCCCCCAAATGCCCGCTGAGCGATTCTACCGTCATCCAAACGGGAGAACAAAACGCCCATGTGTTCCAAATCGATTACAACATCAGGTGCTTCTTTAGTGAGAATTTCCACAGCATCTTGATCTGCTAAATAATCAGAACCTTTGACAGTATCAAAAGCGTGAGCTTCCCAACTATCAGCAGAATCTACATTTTTGAGACTAGCAGCAATACCACCTTGAGCAGCCACCGAATGAGAACGAATCGGGTGAGTTTTAGCAATTACAGCAATACTCAAACTAGGATTAGTCCGCGCAATTTCAACAGCAGCGCGACTTCCAGCCAATCCTCCACCGACTATAATTACATCGTGTTCTAACATATTCCCCCCGACTTTAAGAAACCTGTTTTTCTATAGTTACTTATATTTGGGGGGATGGGGAGATGGGGGGACAAGGGGATGGGGAGACAAGGGGATGGGGAGATGGGGGGATGGGGGGAAATGAATAATCACCATCAACTGTCCACTGTCAACTGTCAACTGTCCACTGTCAACTGTCAACTGTCAACTCCTAACCTGCTTGTACTGGTTGTTGTTGGGAAATGTTACCTGGCATTGGCTCCATAATTGTTCCTGGTTCGACGGGGGAGAGTTCAATATGATTCAATAATGTGGTAACAAATGCAAATAGCAAGAAAGGTAAGGATAACAGCACTATGAGTCCGACTGTAGCTAAAGCGTAAACAGGTCTTTTCGCACCCATTAAGGCTAATGCTGATGCTAAACTCAAGGTAATAGTTATCAGCCAAACAATTATTTGACCGTAGATATCGCCGAAGGTTAGAGTACAGACAAAGCGATATTTTTGTAAGTTAATCATTTAATTTGCCTCTATTTTCATATATGCTTCTACGTTAAAACTATGTTTGGCTTTTAGGCGATTTCTAAACATTTTTGAAATAATTGTAATATCGCTTCATAAATAATTGGTTCGTTACTACAACTTTACAAAAATAAATCTATCTCAAGATGGGGATTGGTAATTGGGGATTGGTAATTGGTAATTGGGGAATGAGAAAAAATATTTTGATGTGATTTTTTCAATGCATCAAAAGTAGTATTCTAATTTTGTGAAATAAAATTTATTTCTATGGTGTGAGTCTTTTTTTACCCGTTATCTGTAAATATAATTTCTGGATATATACGGACTAAAAAATGCAATTTCAAACACCAGACTGGGTTAAGCACGCTGTTTTCTATCAAATTTTTCCCGATAGATTCGCTATTAGTAAACAACCTCGCAAACGGTTGTTACGTAATGCAAGTTGGGAAGATTGGCATACAATGCCTACACTCCAAGGTTATAAAGGAGGAGATTTATGGGGTGTAATGGAAAAGTTAGATTATTTACAGGATTTGGGTATCAATGCTATTTACTTTACTCCAATTTTTCAATCAGCTAGCAATCATCGTTATCATACCCATGATTATTATCAGGTAGACCCTTTATTAGGGGGAAATCATGCTTTTAAAGAATTATTAGAAGCTGCTCACGCACGAGATATTAAAGTTGTTTTGGATGGTGTATTTAATCATAGCAGTCGGGGATTTTTCTTTTTTCACGATATTTTAGAAAATGGACCTCATTCACCTTGGTTGGATTGGTTTAAAGTAGAAGGCTGGCCTTTGGCACCTTACACTGGTGAACTACCTGCAAATTATCAAGGTTGGGATGGAAATCGAGCTTTACCAGTATTTAATCATGATAATCCTGAAGTTAGGGAATATATTATGGAAGTTGCCGAATATTGGCTAAAATTCGGTATTGATGGTTGGCGGTTAGATGTTCCCTTTGAGATTACCACTCCGGGTTTTTGGCAAGAATTTCGGGAAAGAGTTAAAGCAATTAACAAGGATGCTTATATTGTTGGTGAAGTTTGGACTGATGCTCGTGAATGGCTCGATGGTAGCCAATTTGACGGTGTAATGAATTATTTGTTCACTGCACCAACTATCGCTTTTACTGCTGGCGATCGCGTTGTTCTTGAACAAGTGAAAGACCGCTCATATGAACCATATCCGGCTTTATCTGCTGCTGAATACGGTGACAAAATACAAGCATTATTAAAACTTTATCCCTGGGAAATTCAACTGACTCAATTGAATTTACTTGCATCACACGATACAGCACGCTTACTTACTATTGCGGATGGAGACCAAAAAAGTGTTGAATTAGCAACCTTACTATTATTTACTTTCCCCGGCGCTCCTAGCATATACTACGGTGATGAAGTTGGTTTGCCAGGTGCTATCGATCCAGATTCACGACGTGGTTTTCCTTTAGAAGCTAATTGGAACAAGGAAATTTTTGCAACTCATCGTCAGTTGATTGCTTTACGTCACGCTTACCCTTGCTTACGGACTGGTGAGTATAAAGTTATTTTAGCTGAAGGTGAAGTATATGTATTTGCACGTATTTTAGGAGAAGAATCATTGATTATAGGGATTAACGTGGGTAATACCCCTATAACAATTGATTTAGACATGAGTAAATTGCGATCGCCGATGATGGGACTTGATATATTGCAACCAAATAAACTTTTATATGGTAGTGATGAAGTGAAATGGCATAATCAAGGAGATTCGGGATTATCGTTGAATATTCCTGCACGCACCGGATGTATTATTAATTAATATTGACATATTCTTCGTATAGAAGTTAGTTGATGATTGATGGTTGTTTATCCACTGTCAACTGTCAACTGTCAACTAACCTTTAACCTTTGTGACGGTATCCATACAGTAAAAATTGAACCTCTACCGACTGTAGATTCTACATCAATTCTTCCCCGATGCAGTTGTACAAGTTGTTTTGTCAAAGCTAAACCTAATCCTGTACCTTCGTAGCGTCTGTGATAGGATGCATCAAGTTGATGAAACTTTTCAAATAGTAAAGATAACTGCTCTTCAGGAATGCCAATACCAGTATCTTCTATTTGGAATACTGCTGTTTGAGCTTCTATCCAAACTCGTAAAGTAACGCTACCACCTTGGGGTGTAAATTTAATCGCGTTATTCAATAAATTGGATAAAATATGATTTACTCTTCTAACATCGGCTGTAAATTGATCTTTTTGGGGATTAATTTGCAAATCAAGTTTTAAATTTATTTGTTCTTTGATTGCTTTTTCAGCCAAACCATTATCTATAGTCTTCCTGACTATATCAGTTAAAGAAAATTCCGTGATATTTAAAACTGCTTTTCCTGCTTCTATCTGGGATATTTCCAAGATGTCGTTAATCATTGCTAATAAACGTTCACCATTTTCATGAATGGTTTGCAGATAATTGCGCTGTCGTTGACTCAATTCCCCAAATGACCACCTTAGTAATGTAGCAGACATTCCAATTACGTAAGTTAACGGAGTTAATAATTCATGACTGATAGTAGCGAGAAACTCGTTTCTGAGACGATTTGCGGCTTCTGCGGCTACTAAAGCATCTTGTAATTCAATTGTTCTATCGTTGACTCTTTGTTCTAAAATTAGTTTATCCGATTCTAGAGATTGCATTAACTCCGATTGGTGAATGGCGATCGCCAATTGTTCTGCTACTGAAGTTAACAAAATTGTTTCGCTTTGAGTCCAATCATGGATACCATGACATTGATGAGCAATTAATAAACCCCAAAGTTTTTCTTCAAAGACAATTGGTGCAGCAAATTTGGCTTTTACTTGACTTTTTTGGAGATATTGTAATAAACACTCTTCAAGAGCATAAGTTTTTTCAACATCGCTGACAGCTAAAGTAAAACCTTGTCGAAACTTATCCCAACATCTACTTGACGGGATTAAACATCTTTCTTCAGAATAATTTAATACAGAAGAAATGGTATCATTTGCTAAAACTTCATAAACTACACAACCAGTATAAGTGGATGGGTTTTGTAAACTTGGAAGCCAACTCTGGGAGTTATTTTTATTTACATTTTTAGTATTCAATTCTGGTTGGTTAAACTGATAAACTACTAATCTATCTAATTTCAGAAATTCTCTGACTTGATTAATTGCAGTGGTGATTATGACTGATAAATCTAAGCTTTTACGGGTTTGGGTTATCACCTGATTTAACAGTATTTCTTGAGCAATTTGTTTTTCTAAAGCATTTTCAACGTGCTGACAAACCGAAGGAGAATCAGTACTATGTGATAGGTCTTCTTGATTCTGCTGTGTTGTCAGAACCTTCAATAAAAGTAGTGTAAATTTACTTTGTAAGATGGCATCATTGAGAACCGGAATTTGACAATATTGTTCAAGTTTTTGATAAGTATAAGAATCATTTTCAAATAAATCTCTTAAGCGCTCAATAAACTTAATAATTTCTTTTGGTTCAAAGCTTAACTTAGTATTTATACATAAATCGTTATGCTTTACGTTAGTGGATAGTTCCGTTAATGAACCTATTAATAACCCACTGAATTGAGCGGAAACCACCACAGTAAATTTTGATATCTGCCAGTCTCCCGGAGTTAGGATGGGTGTCAAAATAGCTTCTGTGATTATCATTGCTGGATTTGGTTCGGAAGAAGCCATTTGCTGCAATAATTCTCTTAATTGATTAAACGTATTCCTAGCTAAGGTTTGACAAAAGCTTAAATCAGGAGAACTAAGCATTTCCAAAAAAGTAGAAGTGAAAAAATTGTTTACGTAGCTCAAAAATGTGCAGAAAAAATTTGAATGAATGTTCTAACAAATAGTGTAAAACGAGAATAAATAATTATGCATCGAATCAGTACCAATAATAAAGAATGTAACTTACAGTCAGAAGACTTAATATTTCTAGAACAAACTACCGCAAAATTTGTATTTTTAACTTCAGCCGATACAGATATTCAAACTATAGCAGCAGCAGTTTCGCAATTACCTCCGAACTTTGATGAAATTAGAGTTGCGAACTTACTAAATTTACAACATCAAATAAGTATTGATAATTATGCGGAGCAAGTTTTAGAATTTGCCCAAGTAATTATTTTACGGTTATTAGGAGGAAGCTCTTACTGGTCTTATGGGTTAGAAGTTGTATTGGAAATTGTGCAACGCAATCATACTAATTTAATTGTAATACCAGGAGAGGATACTCTCGACCTGAATTTAATATCTCATTCCACTTTACCCCTAGCTGCGGTCAATCAAATATCTCGCTATTTTAGCCAGGGTGGGGTTGATAATTTTGCTAACGCTTTTAAATTTATTGCTGATAATTGCTTTTCCACATCATTTAATCCTCCACCTGCTGTGGAAGTACCAAAATTTGGTTTGTATGATTATTTGGGCAAAGGGCATGAGATAATTAACAATGCCCAATTCCCAAAAGTCGCCATATTATTCTACCGCGCTCATTATTTATCGGGAAATACCTTAGTTATTGATGCTTTATGTCAAGCTTTAGCGAAACGAGATATACAACCAGTTGCGGTTTTTGTTTCTTCACTACGTGAAATTGATGTCCAACAACAGTTAAGGGAGTTTTTGCAAAATCAAAATGGAGCAGATGTTTCCTTCATACTCAACACTACCAGTTTTTCCTTAGCGCGTTTAGAAACTGAAAGACCATCTGTAGAATTGTGGGAGAAACTCGATGTTCCGGTGTTGCAAGTTATCCTCAGCAGTAGTTCTATAGAACAGTGGGAATCTTCCTCTGGGGGACTTTCACCCCGTGATATTGCCATGAATGTAGCATTACCCGAAGTTGATGGACGTATTATTAGTCGTGCTGTCTCTTTCAAAACAGTACAAAATAACAATTCGGCTTTACAAACCGATGTGATAGTTTACAAACCAGTAGCTTCGCGGATTGAATTTGTCGCAGATTTAGCAGCTAATTGGGTCAAACTACGTTCTAAATCTCCCGAACAACGTCGTATAGCTCTCATTTTAGCTAATTATCCCACCCGTGACGGACGCTTAGCTAACGGAGTTGGATTAGATACACCCCAAAGTTGTATCGAAATTTTGAAAGCTTTACAAAATGCTGGTTATCACATAGAAAATATACCCGAAAACGGCAATGAATTAATTGAATTACTCACCGCAGGAGTTACAAATGATCCAGAAGCCAGAGATTTAAGAAAAATACGCCAAAGTCTTTCCTTAGAAGCATATCAAGAATATTTCACCTCCCTACCAGAAGCAGTGCAAGAAGGTATTTGTCAAAGATGGGGGGATGGGGGGATGAGGGGATGGGGGGATGGGGGGACAAGGGGACAAGGGGACAAGGGGACAAGGGGACAAGGGGATGATTCCCAATTACCCATTACCCATTACCCATTACCCATTCCCAATTCCCAATTCCCAATATCTGGTATTCAACTCGGCAATATTTTCATCGGAATTCAGCCAGCACGGGGCTATGATATCGACCCCAGTTTAAATTATCATGCACCGGATTTAGAACCTACTCACGCTTATTTAGCTTTTTATTATTGGATCAGAAAATGTTTTGGTGCTGATGCTGTAGTTCATGTCGGCAAACATGGAAATCTGGAATGGCTACCGGGTAAAAGTATCGCTTTATCAGAAAATTGTTATCCAGAAGTTGCTTTATCGACAATCCCACACCTTTATCCGTTTATTGTCAATGACCCTGGGGAAGGTTCTCAAGCAAAACGTCGCTCTCAAGCTGTAATTATAGACCATCTCACCCCTCCTTTAACTCGCGCAGAACTTTATGGTCCCTTGGTAAAATTAGAAAATTTAGTCGATGAATATTACGAAGCAATCAATTTAGACCCCAAACGGTTAACAAAAATTAATGAAAAAATTAGAGAATTAATTCTTCAAGAAAATTTACATTTAGATTTGCAATTTAATCCTGATAAATTAGAAAATCAAATAAAAAATAATGTTTTTAATCATATTCTGAATTCCTTAGATGGTTATCTGTGCGAATTAAAAGAAGCTCAAATTCGTGATGGGTTACATATATTTGGCAAATGTCCCAAGGGAAGACAACTGAGGGATTTGATGATTGCGATCGCACGTTATCCGAATCGCGATCATTGTGGATTAACTAGGGCGATCGCCAAAGATTTAAACTGGGATTTTGATCCGTTGACAGATAACCCCACTCAAGAATTTATCAACGAAAGTACTGTACCTTGTCGAAATGTCGGTGATGCGATTGAACTTTTGGAAGAATACGCGGCTCATATTGTTGAACAGGTAACGGAAAATTCTTTGAATAATGATTGTGTTATACCTACTCAAATCCAAGCTCCTGAATCCCAAACTCAAATAGTTCTAAAATGGATTCGTTCAAATCTTCTCCCTTCCTTAGAGCAAACCGATTTAGAAATTAAAAATTTGTTAAGAGGACTTGACGGTAGATACGTGAAAAGCGCTCCTTCCGGTTCACCTACACGGGGTCGTCCAGAGGTTCTACCAACAGGTAATAACTTTTACTCAGTTGATATACGTGCTATTCCGACAGAATCAGCTTGGGACGTTGGTAGAAAAGCCGCAGAAACTTTAATCGAAACATATACTCAGGAGAATGGGGAGTATCCGAAAACACTAGCATTGTCGGTGTGGGGAACATCGACAATGCGGACAGGGGGAGATGATATCGCTCAAGCCTTGGCTTTATTGGGAGTACAGCCAGTATGGGACGGAATTGCCCGTAGAGTGGTGGATTTTGACATTTTACCGATATCGATTTTACAGCGTCCCCGCGTGGATGTGACCCTGAGAATATCAGGTTTCTTTCGGGATGCTTTCCCCAACTTAATCGAACTATTCGATCGAGCGGTAACAGCAGTAGCAGCATTAGAAGAATCCCCAGAGTATAATCCCTTAGCTGCACAAGTAAGTTCTGAAACAGAACATTGGATGAAACAAGGATTAAATAAAGATGCCGCACAAAGGCGATCGCAGTATCGGATTTTTGGTAGTAAGGGAGGAGCTTATGGTGCTGGTTTACAAGGATTGATTGCATCTCAAAATTGGAATACAGATCAAGATTTAGCTCGTGCTTACATAAACTGGAGTTGCTACGCTTACACAGACAAGGGTTTTTGTAAAGCAGCACCCGAAGCATTCGAGCAACGTCTAGTAAAAATGCAAGTTGTATTGCACAATCAAGATAATCGCGAACACGATTTACTCGATTCCGATGATTATTACCAGTTTCAGGGTGGTCTAACAGTAGCAGTGCGGTCTTTAACAGGGAAAAATCCCCAAACATATTTTGGCGATAACTCCAAAAGTTTTCAACCGCGAGTCCGCAAGCTTCAACAAGAAATAGCCAGAGTGTATCGTTCGCGAGTTGTCAATCCCAAATGGATTGAAGGAGTGATGCGTCACGGTTATAAAGGTGCATTTGAAATCGCAGCAACGGTAGATTATTTATTCGCCTATGATGCTACCGCGAACTGTGTCGAAAACCATATGTATCAGGGGATTGCCCAAGCTTATCTTTTTGATCAGAATGTCTGTGAATTCATCGAGAAGAACAATCCTCATGCTCTGCGTGATATTGCTGAAAGATTATTAGAAGCATACCAGCGCGGTTTATGGCAGGATGTAAATATATCAACATTAGATAATTTACGAGACCTGGTTCACCAAGCAGAAGCAGCAATAGAAGAAAAAACGGTGGTGTAAGAGAAAAAAATGGAAAATCTTGCGTATTTACACTTAGCTGGAGTTTATGAAGACTCCTCAACCAGTGAATTGGTTAACCATTATTCCTGGTTGAAAACTTCCAAAGCTCCAGATTTGAAACGTTTTTCGAGTAAAGCTTGGGGGTATATGTTACCTCTAGTTTTGACTATCTCCATTCTTAGCATTGCTAGTAGTGCTTTAGCACTGCAAAAGGGAGATAGAGGTCCATCTGTGAGAAATTTACAACAAGACTTGAAAAGGGCTGGTTTTTATCAAGCTCCTGTAACTCAAGTATACGATGTAAAAACAGAAGATGCTGTGAAGCGGTTTCAAAAAGCTGCTAGCATCGGCGTTGACGGTGTAGCCGGACCTGCTACACTACAACAATTGGAAGGTTGGCGTGCTGCTGTAACGGTAAATGCTAATCGAGTAGCGACAGAAAAGCCTGTTGCGACAACAAACCAAAACCAACCGCCAGAAACCTCTCCTAAGATTGCTACCAATACTAGTAAGCGTCGCAATCCCAACTTGTTAGTTAAAGGTGATGAAGGTGAAGCTATTAAAGCTTTACAAGAAAGGTTGCGAGTAGCAGGATTTTATTACGGTAATTCTACAGGTATATTCGGACCAATTACCGAAGATGCTGTGAAGCGTTTTCAAAGAGCTTATGGTTTGGGTGTTGACGGTATTGTCGGAGCAGAAACCCTAACCAAATTACCACCAATAGGTGTTGGTTTCGGTGATTCGGAAGAAGCTCCTCAAGCCATGACTATCGCTGCCACCAGACAAAATAAAGATTTTCTGGGTTTAGGCGATCGCGGTGAACCTGTAAGAATCTTGCAAGCACAATTAATTAAAGCAGGATATTTACAGGGAGAACCAAACGGTTATTTTGGTCCTTATACAGCGGATGCGGTGAAACGATTCCAAGGGACCAATTATTTAGCAGCTAGCGGTATTGCAGGACCTACTACTCGTAGTAAATTGTATCTAACAGTCAATGATGCCGAAAAAGCTGAGTTTAATGTTTTGGAAATCCAAAGACGCTTGCAAGCACGGGGTTTTTACAAAGGTTCTTTGAACGGAGTAATGAATAAAGATACTCAAAACGCGATTAAACAGGCTCAGGAATTTTACGGTGTAAGTTTGAAGGATGTGAAGAACGGACGTTTTTAGCATCCGTCTAGCCAAAGGTGAGCGAGTTTAAAAAACTACTCACCTTTTTGCGACAAACACATCCGATAAAACTACTCAAATATAGAATACTCCCAGATGTTACAAAGGCATCAATGCCCGCTGACATTTCGGACATACTCCGTGAATAGTCAATTGACAGTCAAGAAGATGATAACCATCTTTTTGAGAGGTTTTTAACCCAATTTTTAAAATTGAGTCGTTTTTGAACTCGGTAGTCGTGTTACACCTAACACAAATCAAGTGATGGTGATGGTGGGGATAAGGTTGGTTAAGTTCATAATGTTTATGACCTTCACCTAGTTCCAATTCCCGCAAAATACCCATCCGTGCCATCAATTTCAAAGTCCGATAAATCGTGGAAAGACTTATTCCTTCATTATCGACTTGTAATCTGTGATAAAGATCCTCTGCACTCAGATGCTCCCCTTGAGGAAGCTCCTGAAAAATGTGCAGAATTACTTCTCTCTGAGGTGTCAAACGCCAACCTCGTTCGTTGAGTTCTGCCTTAAGCGAAGCAGTAGTGTAAACAGTCATACTAATTTTTCTCAACAAACCCTATCAATTGCGAATATAACAAATAAATCCACCTGTTTGCAATAATTCTAGGTTATTGATAATTATTCTAAATTAAGGTGAATTCTACAAATAAGTAGGTCAGCACGGAAAATTATCATTGAGACAAGGCAAGAGGCAAGAGGCAAAAGGCTGTCTTGTAAGAGGGTTTAAGATTGATTTACATTTCTTTATATAGCGTTATTTTTTTGTACCGACCTACTTAGCTTCATAAGTCGGATTTTTCAGAAAAATTTGGGTTTTACAGGCAATAATCATCAAAACCCGACGAATTAACCCAAGAATAATCGAGGTTTTACAGTTTCCTGCTCATAATCGCCGAATCGAACCAATCAACATCGAACTCACGTTAAATTACTTGAGGGGGATTGAAACGCACATCAAAGAAGATGTTAAAACTTTAATTACCGTTACTATAGATATTTTAAGATAAGTACTTAAGCAAAATTATTTATATAATTACTACTCAGTTATATTACTGTTCCCTTTTGCCTATTCCCTATTCCCTGCCTAAAAGAAATGTCTAATTAATGAAGGCATAGGTACTTAAATTATCAGCCAGCCTTTACTCAATACAAGTAGAAAAAGCTGACATTACCAACTATTTTAAGATTTAATAGGGAAATAGTGGGGAAGCAAAGGCAAAAAACAATTTTTTTACCGTAAACTCCTTGACATATAAATCTAATTATGCATAGAAATGATTGGCGCGGCAAAGTAAAGTGTTGTGAAAACGGGGAAACCACGAGAACTCTATTACGAGTGGCTTCCCAAAGCCGCGCTGATTCATTCACTTATAAGCACTGTTCTAGCTGAGGGATTCCAAATAATCACGAATCAAATTGCGTCGCTTGGGTTGACGTAGCTTTTGTAAAGCCTTAGATTCGATTTGTCTAACACGTTCGCGGGATAAATCGAGAGCGCGTCCAATTTCAGCGAGGGAGTAGGGATGACCATCAGCTAAACCAAAACGCATCAGAATTACATCGCGTTCGCGACTAGTTAAATCAGCTAAAAGGTTTTGCAAGTCTCTTTGAAGAGATTCCCGCATGAGCATTTCTTCTGGTGTTACACCATCAGTTTCAAGTAACTCACCTAATTCAGTATCTTTATCTTTACCTACTTTAGTTTCCAAAGAAACAGAACGAGGTACCCTTAGTAAAACTTCTCGTACTTGAGCAGGAGTCATTTCTAACTCAATAGCCAAGTCTTCCAAAGTCGGAGTCCGACCTTTTTCTTGAGCAATTTTACGTTGAGCCTTTTTGATTTTGTTTAACTTTTCAGTGATGTGGACTGGTAGACGGATAGTACGGCTAGAAGTGGCGATCGCTCTGGTAATACCTTGACGAATCCACCAGTAAGCATAAGTACTAAAGCGATAACCTTTGGTTGGGTCAAACTTTTCTACCGCTCTTTCTAAACCTAAAGTACCTTCTTGAACTAAATCCAACAATTCCAAACCGCGATTTTGATATTTCTTAGCAACAGAAACTACAAGACGAAGATTCGCCTTAATCATATGTTCTTTGGCTTGGAGTCCTTGGGATTGAGTTTGTTCTAGCTCCTGTACGGTTAGTTGAGCAGTTTGCGCCCAACGGCGTTTACCTTGGGATAAAGCGCCTTTTAACTCGGACTCCTCAATACCAGCGGTGTTTGCCCATCTTTTCATCGAAGGGCGATGTCCTAACTCGGATGTCAAACGTTCTTGAGCTTCAACGATTCTCAAATAATGAGCAAGTAATTCATCACCTTGATTTGCTGCTTCGGATAATAGTATCCGTAACTTCAAATAACGTTGAACTTTTTGAGCTTCTGAAACCTCTTCATCTCGACCTAATAACCGAACTCTACCAATTTCTTGAAGATATAAACGAACTAAATCCGTACTGCGGGTTTTGGTCGTAGCATTCAAATTTGCAGTGTCTGAAGTTGTTATCTCCAAATGTTCTAAGTCCTCATCTTTCGGAATTTCTACCTCATCAACGGCTAATTCCGGTTCAAAATCTTGAGGGGATTTTTGAGATTCGTAAGCGGTATCGGCATCGGCATAAAAAGATGTTGCTGGCATAAGAATTTCTCAATGGCTCCAGGTAACAATTACTAGCTTTTGATTGCTAATCAACTGTTGCTATTGTTCCCGCGATTAACGGAGAACTAACATTATTTAGAAATTAATTTGGTTTTTTTTGAAATAAAATAATACTGGTTTTATTTCATACTCATTTAAGTTAAGCGTATCAGCCCAGCAATTAATTTGAACCAACAGCAATTCAAATGCTTAACTAGACTGCTATTAACCGGCTGAGTCAATTAAATTTATAGCTTCAAAATATTGACAGTAGCAAATACAACATGGTATAAAGATAGACAGAGGCAAAAGTTATAAATCATAATCATAGTTATATATACATAGCTATGAAAGTTATTTCCTGACGAATTTTTTTTTTCTCGTCAGGGAATCTTGGTATTTGGGAGTTGGTGGTTGGTGATTAGTTGTTGGTTTATTTACCATCAACTGTCAACTGTCCATTGTCCACTTCAAACTTCCGGTTTTATCTCTCGCGTCATTAAATCCAACAATGCTTGTCGTGGAGTGACTTCGGCTTTAAGTAAGCGATAAACTTCCTGAGTAATTGGCATCGAAATATTTTGCTGTTTAGCCCGTTGTACCAAAACCTCTGCTGTATTTACTCCTTCAGCGGTTTCCTGGAGGCGGGAAAGAATTTCGACCAGCGTCTTTCCTTGTCCTAACTGATATCCGACTTGGTAATTGCGACTTAGAGGACTGTTGCAGGTTGCTAATATATCACCTAGACCCGATAAACCGTAAAATGTTTCCGGCTTCGCACCCCAATCTACGCCGATGCGAACCATTTCAGTTAGTCCACGAGTCACTAAAGCCGCTTTGGCATTAGTTCCCAACTGCAAACCGTCGCATACACCAGCGGCGATCGCCATCACATTTTTTAAAGTTCCGCCCAATTCTACTCCCAAGGGGTCGGAATTTGTATAAACCCGAAACCGAGTTGAATTGAATACAAGTTGCACAGATTCGGCTGCACTTTCAATATTGCTGGCGACTACAGTCGCTGCTGGTAATTCCTGAGTAATTTCCTTGGATAAATTCGGACCACATAAAACTACTACGGGATGATTTGGAAAACTTTCTTGCCAAATTTGCGAAGGTGTGCAGGTAGTTTCAGGATCTAAACCTTTAGTAGCGGTAACAAAAATAGTTTGAGGAGAAATGGGTAAAGATTGTAATTGGCAAACAATATCTCTGACACCTTTGATCGAAACAGCGCTGAGAATAACATCGGCACCTTCCACCGTCTGCGCTAAAGATTGGGAACTGCGACGCGAAAACAACCGTACATCATGAGCATTATTTCGCGCAAGAGTAGCTAATGCTTTTCCCCAAGCACCCGCACCGAGAATAGCAACTGCTAAATTTTGATTCGTCATAAAACTTACATATTCTTCGGTGGAAAATATAGCACTTTAGGTGTTGTGGGGGATTTTAAATTGGGAAATATGCTATTTTTTTTTTAATAATTGTAGGGTGTGTAGTTTAGAGATCTTGAAAGGTAAATAATATTCTTTTAAAGCGTCACGCACCAGTAATAAGTGGTTCCGTTCTAATCAGTTATTTTTGATAAAAATTAAATTTTCTCAAATCTTCGTTAGATAGTTATAAATCTAAATTAAATGATTTTGGTAGACTACAGGGAAAGCCACTGTCCATAATAGGATTCGTTTTACGTTTGCCGAAACTTCCTCGCGCTATTTTACGCGCAACCCTGACATTTTAGGTGGAGAGCCAATTATTATAGGTACTCGTACTTCCGTTCGTGCGATTGTTGGTTTATGGCGATTGGGCATTATGCCAGAAAAAATTTTGAACCATTTGCCTCATTTAACGCTGGCACAAGCTATTCGTCGAACTCACGTTAATTAGAAGCAGTTTGATAAATTTGTTGTTCTCGATTAATAAAAATCTCAGCTAATGCTTGATAGTTAATTATCAGGATTAAATGTAGCGCGAGCATCTTGCTCGCTATTGGCTAGCGAGCAAGATGCTCGCACTACGAGTTACAAATTTATTTATTATCCCGTATAATTAATACTATTGACTAATAGTAAATGATTTTTAATGAGGGAATTGATGTCGGCGAAATATTCTCAACCTTATCAACCATTATTACTACGTATTCTTCACGGTTTAACTGGCTTCTTCGCAATTTTAGCCATTATTACTGCTTTCTGGACTTACGATACTTATGATGGACGTTGGGGAAGAATTCCATTACCTGAATTTACAGAAATTGAAGGGATTCATGGAACTTTTGGATTATGGACATTACTGATTTTTCCTCTATTTGTTGTTTATGCTTTTCATCGGGGTCAAAATCGATTAATTCAGTCAGATTCTTTGACTAAACTCACTCAATTTGGGCAACCAATTTGGTGGTATACTCTGCATCGTTTAGTTAATACCTTGAGTATTTTGGCATTAACTTTTGCTGTTTTTTCTGGCAAGATGATGAGCGAAAAGTGGCTACCTCAAGGAGAGTTGAATCATCGCTGGTACTATGCTCATTTAATTTCTTGGCTTGTTTTAGTAACTTGTATTGCGCTGCATTTGTTAATGAGTATTAAGGTTGGAAGTCTACCTTTAATTTTATCAATGATTAATTGGCGATTTCGTAGTAAAGATAGTCCTACTTTGTGGCGAAAAAATTTTGATAATTGGCGTGATAATTTCGATATTACAACAATAAAACAATGGCTATCATCTCAAGATTTACTTAAATTTATAGAAATATTTGTATTAATTACTATTGTCTCAGCTTGGATAATTTCGTTTATTAAAGAAATTGGTTAATTAATTATTCAATTTATTGTTTAATCAAGCTTTATGTTTTACTGTTTCTCTATTAACTTTTAAATAATTACTTGAATATATGACTCAGTATTTTGCAACAGTTGCTCGTGGATTAGAAGAACTTGTAACTCAAGAGTTAGAACAACTGGGTGCTAGTTCGGTGGAACCTGGATTTTGCGGTGTTAGTTTTGAGGGCGATCGCACTTTGCTTTATCAAGTTAATCTCTGGGCAAGGCTACCATTCCGAATTTTAGTTAAGCTCTCGGAATTTCCTTGCAAAACTCCAGAAGACCTCTACAATGGGATTCAAGAGATTGATTGGCAAAATTATCTTACACCAGACCAGACTCTAGCAGTCAACGCTACAGGTAAAAACGACGAACTCAACCACACACATTTTACAGCGCTTCAGGTCAAAAACGCGATCGTTGACCAGCAACAGGAAAAATTTGGCGAACGTTCTGATGTGGAACTGTTCTCACCAGATTTACGGATAAATGTACATATCCGTGGTTACTTTTGTACTTTGAGCCTTGATAGCTCTGGTAGTAGCTTACACCGTCGAGGTTATCGTCCTGCGGTGGGGACAGCACCCCTCAAGGAATCTCTAGCGGCTGCTTTGATTCAACTTTCGGGTTGGCAACCAGAACAAATGTTTTATGACCCCTTGTGTGGTTCTGGCACTTTACCCATAGAAGCTTGTTTAAAAGCGCTGAATATTGCACCCGGTTTGTTTCGGGAAGCCTTTGGATTTGAAACCTGGAGCGATTTTGACTTGCCCTTATTGGAAAAGTTGATCGCAGAAGCTCAAGCGAGTCAATTAGATACACTTCCGGCATCGATTTGGGGGAGCGACAACGATCAAGATGTCATCGAGCAAGCAAAAACAAATGCCACGAACTGCGGTGTAGATAATCACATTTGGTTTTCTCAGATGGAGCTTTCCGAAGTTGTCGCACCTGCGGACAGTGGGGTAATATTTTGCAATCCACCTTATGGCGAACGTTTGGGACGAGATAGCGACTTGGGAGCATTTTACAAACTTTTAGGCAACGTACTCAAAGAACGCTTCAAAGGTTGGACTGCATTTGTACTGAGTGGCAATAAGGAATTGTCTCAATCAATTGGATTGAAATCATCTGAGCGGATTGCGGTATATAACGGCACTTTACCTTGTCAGTTGATGAAGTATGAATTGTATTAGGGAAAGGGTCTTTTTAACGCAAAGTCACGCAAAGGTAAGCGCGGAGGAACGCTCTCGTTTTGGGGAATGATTTATAAAAATAGGACTTACGCAATATAGAAGTTCGCCGGTACAGACGGGCTTTGTAATGCCTTTATATAACCAACCTCTGACCAAGTTTTGTTTAACTCGTACTACTAATTTCTACAATCATTTCCCCTTGTCGTAATCTTTCCAATGCATTGGGTAGTGTGACAATAAGAAGTTCACGTAGATAACGGTTGGTAACATTGCCACAAGTTAGCCAAATAATTTGGGGTGGTGTGCCTAGCCGACATACTAAGTCAACGAAGTCACTATCTTTTGTCATGATGACTGCATTAACAGTCCGTGCTGCTTCAAAAATATCGGTATCTTTTGAGTCTCTTAATCCAATATCTCGTACTGCTGAAGCCTCTAAGCTGAAGGTATTAGTGAGCCAATTTGCTAAAGTTGGAGGTAACTGAGCATCAATCCAAATTTTCATGCAGTCAAACGAGAGAAATCAGTGCGTCGTGCAGCAAACAGGAGACAAGCTTGGATATCTTCAGGTTCCAAATCGGGAAAGTCTTCCAAAATTTCAGCGGTACTAACATTTTCTGCTAACATTTCTAAAATATCGCTTACCCTAATTCTCATACCTCGAATGCAAGGGCGACCACCGCACTGACCAGGTATTTGGGTAATCCGTGTTAATAAGTTATTCATCTAATACCTCAAGCTAAGATTCTCTTATCATACAAAAGTGGTGCGGTGTTGCCGAATCCCTAACTTTTCACCCGTGGATATCGTTCCATCAATTTCCTTACCTGCTCAGCATGATAAGAACTTCTTGTCAATGGAGAAGAAACAACTTGTAAAAAACCGATTTCTTCACCGTATTTTCTCCATGCTGCAAACTGTTCAGGATGAATAAAATCGTCTACTTTTAAATGCTTTTGACTGGGTTGTAAATACTGCCCAATAGTTAAGATATCGCAATCGACACCGCGCAAATCTTGCATAACTTGGCGAATTTCTGCATCAGTTTCCCCAAGACCCACCATGATACCCGATTTAGTGTAAATCCAAGGTGCAATTTGACGGGATAGTTTCAACAATTCCAACGTTCTTTGATAATTACCTTGGGGACGAGTACGACGATACAAACGGGGAACCGTTTCTGTATTGTGGTTGAGAACTTCCGGTTGTGCTTTGAGGATAATTTGCAAAGCTTCCCAATTACCGCACAAATCGGGAATGAGAACTTCAATAGTAGTATTGGGGGAAATAGTCCGAACCGCTTCAATACAACGAACAAACTGTGAAGCACCACCATCGGGTAAATCATCGCGGTTTACAGAAGTGATTACCACATGATTGAGTTTCATTCGACGTACAGCTTCCGCGAGACGTGCGGGTTCAGTCGGATCTAAAGCTTGGGGTTTCTTTTCAAAATCGATATCACAGTAAGGACAAGCACGAGTACAAGCTGGTCCCATAATTAAAAATGTTGCGGTACCTGCCTTGAAACACTCACCAATATTCGGACAAGATGCTTCCTCACAAACAGTATTTAGGGATAAATCCCGCAAAGTTTCCTTAACATCACCAACACGTTCCCATTGAGGAGCCTTAACCCGCAACCAGTCTGGTTTTACAGCCACAATCCGTCCTTACCACTTGTTGATATACAGAATTTATGGTAACGCAATTTGATAGTAAGTTGACAGTGGACAGTTGACAGTTAATTTCCCCCCATCCCCTTGTCCCCCCATCCCCTTGTCTCCCCATCCCCTTGTCCCCCCATCCCCTCATCTCCCTTCATTTAATTTCTGTGATATAATAACAGGGGCATTTATTGCCGGGATGTGGCGCAGCTTGGTAGCGCACTTCGTTCGGGACGAAGGGGCCGCTGGTTCGAATCCAGTCATCCCGATTTTTATGGTTAGTACGCATAGCTAGACGTAATTCATGAATTACCGCTACACAATAATCACTTTTTCAGTTACATATTGGGCTAAAAGTCAAAAATCCAGATAAGACTATCTGTTAATTTGGCGTATTGGCACAACAGTAAAGTGTAAATATGTCAAGATATTGTTCAAGTTTTGATTGAATATCATTTTTTCCAGCCAGGGTGTAAGCATCGACTGATTGCTAAAGATATTTATAAAAGTATTTATAGCTCTTTACAAACGATGCGATGCTTTGGTAACAAATATGTCTATCCTCTTTCGACCGGCAAATCGTGTTTACCGAAACTGAGATGCGTTGAATGAGGTAAATTGGTTTACTTGCGACCATTGTCGGCACACTGGCTAAAGAATAACTTTTAAATATAATTTGAATATAATCTGTATCAATTGTTGGCGATTAACAGTTGATATACGTGTAAGTTGTAAGTAAATTACAGCAGTTAACGATAAAAATCGATATCTTAACTTGTAACTTGAAGCTTAACAATATTCATATTGCCAGTGTTTGCCCCTTGGAACCAAGAATTCCTATTTCTTAAAACAAGACTTGAAAAAAGGAAGTAAATTTATGGGGCAAGAATTTGTCGTTATTGTATCCATAGTCATTATGATGATGACGGGTATTATACTTGGGTATGTTCTTTCTCAATTAATTTTGGGTTTTTTAACGCTGAACTTAGTAACTTTCTTGGGAACTATCAGCTTAATTTTGATCTTTGGAACTTTATATTTTGTGTTATTTTGGGAATTGAAAAAGCGTCAATCCCGTTCTTGGTCAACACAACCACCATACCCAACCGAACAACCCAGCGAAAAAGAGGCACATTTACAAAATCGATTTTTTGCTTTAGTCGGAGATAAAGCAACTGCAAACCGTTTAATTGAGCAACTCAAGCAAAATCATCCCGGAATGTCAGAAAATTGGTATTGGCAAAGAGCGATCGCCGACCTAGAACGTGACAGAGGACGTTAAAATAAGTAGTTAGACAAAGTGAATAATTCAAGTAATTCCCATAATTACTCAAATTCCCCATTACACATCTACTACGATATGGCAATATTACGTCAATACATCGCCCCATTAATTGCAGTACTAATCTTCACTCTAGCATTAGTAGCAGTTAGCGCTCGCATCTTTTTACCTTCAGACATGGCAGCCCCCGCACCCATTGAAGATGAAGGGATTTCGAGCATAGAAACATGGGATAATAGTGCAACAAAGCCGTTTGTATTTTCAATTAGTAAACAGTTAACAGCCAACATTTAACACCAATCCCCTAGATTATTCATAAAATTGATAACTGATAACTGATAACTGATAACTGATGAAGTGGCAGAAAAACTACTATCGGATTACACAGTTCGTTCCGGTTCAACCTTGGAAAGAGCGCTGCTAGTCAAATTCATGCAGCGTACCTACCAAGATATGTTTCCGCGACAAGATTTTTCTCATTTATCGCAAACAGTCGAGCAATATCTTTCTCCAGACACCCCTTTATGGTGGGTAGAATATTCACCAGAAAAAAAACAAATAGTCAAAGATATTTTCCCCACCCCTCCAATTGGTTGCTTGTGGATGGGAAACGCGATCGACCAAATTACGGGATTGCGTCACGCGCACATATTTCTTCTTTACGTCATTCCAGAATATCGGCGAAAAGGTATCGGTACAGCTTTAATGGAGTATGCCCAAAACTGGGCTAAAAACCGAGGAGACATTCAAATAGCGCTGCAAGTTTTTCAATCAAACACCCCCGCAGTAAACCTCTACAATCAACTCGGCTATCAAACCCAATCTCTATGGATGGTTAAATCATTACAATGACAGTGGACAGTTGACAGTTGACAGTTGACAGTTAATAATAATTATCTTTCCCCCCATCCCCTTGTCTCCCCATCCCCCCATCCCCCCGTCTCCTCATCCCCCCATCGCCCCATCCCTTTCTTCCCCCTATCCTCTTCCCAAAGGTACTAGGTAATGGTAATTTTAAATTTATGTATGATACAGATGACTCCTATCTACTTGATGTCGAAGCGGAACTAGAAAGCCCTCTAGATAAGATGGAGCCGCTAAGTGCTGAATCAGAAGCGGCAAAACCTAATCCAGAAGAAATGTTAGCGCTGCTCGAAAATCCCCAGCCACAGCAGAGAATGCTGGCGGCTCGTGCTTTTTGTGATATAGAAGATGCTCGTGCAATTCCTCATTTAATTCGCTTGTTAACAGATACTTGTCCTTTGGTGCGAGTTAGTGCAGCCTATGGTATTGGACGCAATCCCAGCCCTGATGCGGTTGAACCGTTGATCAACCAATTGAATCGAGATTGGAATGGCTACGTGCGAAAAGGTGTAGTTTGGGCATTAGGTAATTGCCGAGATATACGTTGTTTAATACCTTTAGTTGATGCTTTAAGAACCGATATTTCCGCCGTGCGATTATGGGCTGCTAGTTCTCTGGCGCAAATGGCACAAGTCGGCTACGAAGCTGTTGTCGGTGCAATTCCACCTTTAATTGAAGGGTTGGTAAGAGATTCGATGCCAGCAGTACGGAGTAATTGCGCTTGGACAATTGGACAGTTATGCCGCGAACTACCTTCTAATATTATTTATGCTACTGCGATCGATGCTTTGATTCAAGCTTTTGCTGAAGATGAAGATTTAGGAGTGCGTGAAGATACTAAAGCCGCACTACTAGGAGTGGGAGATCCCCGTGGAATTCAATTAATCGAAACTCTCGAACAAGAAGGCTGGTTTTATTAGTTTTGGGAATTGGGAATTGGTAATGGAGAGCAAGGTAATCAATTGCGTTCCATCATCAATCAATTTGTGGTGGGGAATTGTCTCCCTTCCTATCTCTTCATCCTCCCAAGACTTTGATTTTATCCGAGAAAATCCTGTTTTTACGTCTTACACTTGCGAACTCCCATCACCTTTTTTCGCAGGAATTAGACTTATTAAACTACGAGAAATTTGCTCATCTTTAACTTTTTATAAAGTTTTGTTCTAAACATCTATAAGTTTTAACAAAACATCAGAATTACTGATTCTAAAAAAGCTATTTTTATCACAACAACTACGCACTTAGTTGTATTTTAAATACTTGTAAAAGTACGTAATTTACCTTAATTTCTTACGAATATTAAGTTGTGATGAATCCTAGGGATAAAGGATGACATATTCACGTACACCGAAATACTATACAAATATGGATACGAGGAAACACACACACCAAGTATCCGAGAGACACTTTAAAAATCAGTATTTACTGGAGACATTAAGATGAAAAGCTTTAACAAGTTAGTAAAAACACTCGCAATTTCCACTCTCGGTTTAGGTATTGCTACCGCATCTATTTCAGAAGCAAAAGCGGCTTCGTTAGTTCCTCAGACAGAAGGTGAAATCAAGCTTACTAACCTTGATTGTCTACCTGGTATTAACTGTATCGACACAACCACACTTCCATTTGGTTACACAGTTACGAGCTTAGAGTATGACTTTGACAATAAAGGTCCAAAGTTTGGTATCAGCCGCTTATTTGCTGATGACAGAACCACCACAAACCCTGAATTAACATCTTTTGGAATCTTCTTCAAAGCCGAAGACGAAGGAACCAACCCACCGATTGGACAGACATGGTTTCGCCCTGTAGCAAACGTCTTAGATAGTAATGGTAATCTGGTTCCCTTTGAAAAAGGACGTTTAGAAGTTGGTCGCTTCAAGTTCGATTTAGGTAAAACAGTTGGAGAAGTCAGACTAGACTTTTTTGATACAGAGGACAAAAACTTCACCGGAGTTATCGAAGTCAACGGAGTTGCACTTACAGGACAAGCTTTACTCGATATGTTACTTCCAGCCGGTCCTGATAGCAATATTCAAACCTTAGTATTAAAGGATGTAAAAGACTTCGTAGTTCAACTTGGTAAACCTGGTCCAGACAGTGTTTTTAAAAGAACTGGTGATGGTGTTGCATTAACAGTCAGCGTACCTGAGTCTGGAACCACTGTAGGTTTGAGCGTTCTAGCAGTAGCTGGATTAATTACTTTAAAAAGCCGCAAAAGAGCTTCTCAAAAAGCCTAAATCCAATTAGTGATTACCGTTTACTTTCTGGACTAAGGGTTGCATCTTACTACTAAAATTCAAAACTACCTAATATGAAATAATGTAAAATTCATCAACTCAGTCAAATCTATACTTATTAATTAAAAAAAATTCCCTTCTCTTTAAACTTTTATTGAGTAGATAGATAATCTAACCTCAGCAGTTAAATTATCTGACTACTCAATTTTTTTTGCTTTGAAAATATCACGGTTACTATCTAAATTTCCTAGTTATTACGGAAAGAATTATTAAAAATAATTTATTAATCTGAAAGTTAAAGTAAAAAATATAGTATTTATTCAGTACAAATAATAAATTCAATATCTCTATAGATAATTAATCACACATACAATATAGTAATTTTTCGGAGTAATATTTGATTTTTCCCTCAAAATAAAGTTTGAGTTAATTATGCTCGTTAGGGCTTACATTTTTGCAGGTTGGTCTATTAATTTGGTGAGTAGTCGAGAGGCGAAAAAGCAAATTAATTACCTCCTGATTTAAATAAAGAGAAGAAGGGAAATTAGAAATAATGGTTAAGTTTAAAATTATTGCTGCAATTTTTGGTTTAGGTTTAGGATTAGCTGCTGCACCTGCTGCTCATGCTGTTTCTTTCATTCCTAATCAAGAAGGTGAAATAAAAACCAAAAACCTTGGATGTCTAGACCCTAATCAGTGTATTGATACCAGTTCTCTTGGTTTCAGCGTTACTAGTTTACAGTTTGATAATGATAATTCTCAAAAGATAAATTACGGACTGAGTAGATTATTTGTTGATAGTAAAGGAACTGCAAATGATTATGGGAATGGTTTGATTAAATTTTCTCGTACAGATGGTGGAACAACCGAAGAGCTAGGACAATTTTGGTTGCGTCCCGCAGCTATTCAGACAAATGGTGTAGCATCTGAAGCAGGGGAATTAGAAGTAGGTCGTTTCTTGTTTGAATTTGATAAAAAATTTGCAACACTTTCCCTTGATTTCTTCGATGTGGAAGCATCAGGTTTCAGCGGAATCCTGCAAATTAATGGACAAAGTGTACAAGATATGCTCCTAGCAGCGGGACCGGATGGTAATACTCAAAGGTTAACGTTAAAAAATGTCAGTTCTTTTATCATCCACCTTGGTAAAGATGACGGTAAAGGAACAGGTGATGGTGTAACTTTATCAGCGATTCAATCTGTACCCGAACCCACAACTACCTTCAGTCTTGGTGCTTTAGCAGTAGCTGGTATGTTTGGTGTAAAGAAGCGTCAAAAGTTTAAGAAGTAGGTTCTTGCGATTAATTACCCATCAGCATAGTAAAACATTTTTTTAGCTTCTTTTTTAGTCCACTAAAATATTCAGGATATATTACAGAAACCTGGTTTAAAAAAACCGGGTTTCTTAATTTGTAGGGGGTGAGAAGTCGGGTTTAAAAAAAACCCGACTTCTGAATTTAGAATTAAGATAAAATTTTAATTTACAAATACCTGCGAGTAAGTTGTGACAACAAAAATGATCACTGCTACTAGGGCTAAACAACCTTGGATGATATTTCCAATTAAACTACCTACAACAATTCCCAAACCGGCTTTAATTGCAATTAACAAATCCCTTCGATAAATGAATTCACCGATAATTGCTCCTAAAAGTGGTCCGATAAAAATTCCGATCAAAGGACCACCAACTACTAAAAAAGGTGGCAAAAATCCGAAAAATGCTAGTACTAAACCGACAATTGCTCCAATTTGTCCCCATTTGCTTGCACCAGCTTTTTTCGCTCCCCAATATGCAGCAAAAAAATCAATCCCCATACTCAATAGTAAAACGATTGCAGTAACAATCAAGGGTAAGCTGATAGCAGCAAAGGAACCTTTAATAAATCCCCAAATAATAATTCCAATTAAAATCAAACTAGTTCCCGGAATACCAGGAACTACAGCACCAATAACACCAAAAAGCATTAAGGTAATCAATAATCCGTAGATAAGTTGCATATTTCTTAATTATTAATTTTAAGTATAAATCAGTTGACAGTTGACAGTTGACAGTTGATAACCACCAACCAGAGATTGATACTTACAACTCATAACTCCTAACTCCTAACTCCTAACTCCTAACTCCTAACTCCTAACTCCTAACTCCTAACTCCTAACTCATAACTCCTAACTCCTAACTCTTTAAACTAACGGCTAATTTATCAGCGATTCCAGCAATCCATTTTTCGTCTTGTTTGGTATAACTGCGTGGAGCGTGCGCTCCTAAAATCAAGGCTCCTTCTTGACCAATTGGTTGACAAATTACACCTTGAGTATTGCTTGGTAAATAATCAAATTCAACTCTTCCGGGATACACTTTTAAATCTACTAAATAAACTGGTTTATGCTTTTCTAAAACTCGTTTTAATATTGCTCCTGGTGTAACAACTGATTTTTCTGCTAAAATTCCACGACGTAATAAAACTTTGCCTTGATAGTAAACGACTACGCAACGAGTTACTGTATTGGTCAATAATAAATGAGATGCCCAAGCTAATTCTATTTTTATAGCTTCAGACAAATCTGGTGTGAGGAAAAAACCTTCTTCACCTATGAGTTCTACACTATCGGGAGTTCGCGGTTGTACTTGCTGCCAAATTAAACCTGTTAATATCAAAACGGCACTTAAGATTACACCAAGCACATCCGCACGAGCTTGTGATTCTGTTAGCTGAGGCGATTGCAAACGGTTAATTAGCAAAAGTACAGCGCCTAGCCCACCTACAATGATAGGTAGACGCCTCAAAAAGCGGTTGGGGTCTCGATTAGCCATTTTAATGTAGTTATGAGTTATGAGTTATGAGTTATGAGTTATGAATTACAAATCATGATTTGGATTTTCAGTTCAATCATTATGAACAAAGAAAATTACTGTATTAAATTTAACTCCTCACTCCTCACTCCTCACTCCTCACTATCTTTTCTTATTCCTCTCCTGGTTCAATAATACGTTGAAACAAGTATCCTGTACCTCTTGCAGTCAGTATAAGCTCTGGATTGGAAGGGTCATCTTCTAATTTGGCTCGTAGACGGGAGATATGTACATCTACTACACGGGTGTCTACATGACGTTCTGGTGTATATCCCCAGACTTCTTGTAAAATTTCTGATCGGGAAAATGCTTCCCCTGAACGACTGACTAAGAGTTCTAGTAAATTAAATTCCATTCCCGTTAAGCGAATGCGTTCGTCACCTTTGTAAACTTGACGTTTATTTGTGTCGATTTTAATCGTACTTACGTGTATTACCCCAGAACTAGGAATACCTGAACCACCAGTTTTATCTACTCGTCGCAATACCGAACGAATCCGAGCTTCTAGTTCTTTGGGAGAAAATGGTTTAACTACATAATCATCAGCACCGAGTTCTAAGCCGGTAATTCTGTCTGCGACATCACCTAAAGCTGTTAGCATAATAATAGGGACATCTGATTCCTTACGTAATTCTTGACAGACACCGTAACCATCTAGCTTGGGCATCATGACATCTAGAACTACTAAGTCTGGAATTGTTTTGCGGAAGGTCTCTAAAGCTTCTTCCCCATCGCCAGCAGTGACTACATCGTAGCCAATCATTGAAAGGCGCGTTTCTAAAATCCGGCGAATGCTGGCTTCGTCATCTACTACCAGGATTTTTTCTTTATGACTCTCCAAGTTTCTCAACGCTCCTTAACTAAAGTTTTTCAAGATTAATTTTTAGTACCATCTTATTAAGATATCATTCCCATTATTCATTGGTGAAAACCTACAACTATTACTATTATTCGATTTTTGTTTGCTCAAAAATTTAAAAGAAAATTAAGAATATTTACGATTATTTAATCAGATTAAGAATGGCAAAGCCAAAAACCCATTACGTTTGCTCTCAATGTGGTGCTGAAACTCCTCAATGGTTTGGTAAGTGTCCGGCTTGCGGAACTTACAACTCCTTGGAAGAGGAAATTGCTGTACAAAGCTCCACTGATATACCTTCTCGTGGTGTGGGTGCTTGGCACTCTCAGATGAGTAAGAAGAAAACTGCTCATAAACCTGCTAAGCCCAGAGCTTCTTTAAGGTTAGACCAAATTAGCGATCGCCAAGTTGAACGTTGGAGTTCGGGTTATGGAGAATTAGATCGGGTATTGGGTGGTGGGGTGGTTCCGGGTTCTATGGTGTTAATTGGTGGCGACCCCGGTATCGGTAAATCTACTCTGTTATTACAAGTATCAAATGCATTGTCTCAAAATTACCGGGTTCTTTATGTATCGGGGGAAGAATCTGGACAACAAGTGAAATTAAGAGGTTCCCGTTTAGGTGTTGCTCAGCAACAGCATGAAGAAGCAAATGGCAATGGCAAGGTTACGGTAGTAGAAGAGATTAAAGCAAGTGAAAAAAACGGTAAAGTTGTCCTGATTGAAAGTGATTTATATATTTTACCCGAAACCGATTTAGAAGAAATTCTCAAGGAAATTGAATCCCTCAGACCAAATTTAGCGGTAATTGATAGTATTCAAACGGTGTTTTTTCCAGCCTTAACTTCTGCACCAGGTTCGGTAGCACAAGTGCGTGAATGTACTGCGGCTTTGATGAAAGTGGCAAAGAATGAAGATATCACTATGTTAATTGTAGGTCACGTCACCAAAGAGGGAGCCATTGCAGGTCCAAAAGTTCTGGAACACTTGGTTGATACTGTACTGTATTTTGAAGGAGATAGGTTTGCTTCCCATCGGTTATTGAGAACTGTAAAAAATCGTTTTGGTGCCACCCATGAAATTGGTATCTTTGAAATGGTTGCCAACGGTTTGCGAGAAGTTCCCAACCCCAGCGAATTATTTTTAGGTAGTCGTGATGACCCGGCTCCGGGTACTGCTATTGTGGTAGCTTGCGAAGGTACTCGTCCTATTGTTGTCGAATTACAAGCTTTAGTAAGTCCGACTAGTTACTCTTCTCCCCGTCGTTCCACCACCGGAGTAGATTACAGTCGTTTGGTGCAAATTTTGGCAGTTTTGGAAAAACGAGTCGGCATTCCCATGTCCAAATTGGATTCCTACGTCGCTTCCGCTGGGGGGTTGAATGTAGAAGAACCAGCGGTAGATTTAGGAATTGCGATCGCGATCGTTGCGAGTTTTCGAGACAGGATTGTAGATTCGGGTACGGTATTAATTGGTGAAGTCGGTTTAGGGGGACAAGTACGCTCGGTATCACAAATGGAACTACGGTTAAAAGAAGCAGCAAAACTCGGATTTCAACGAGCGATTGTCCCCAAAGGACAGAAATTTCCCGAATTAGATATAGAAATTGTCCAAGTTTCTAAGGTGATAGACGCAATTATTGCAGCCATACCACAGCAGACGCTAACGGATGAAGATTTGGAAATGGATGAGGAGATGGAGGAATGACAAGGGGACAAGGGGACAAGGGGACAAGGTTAGAAATTATAATTTTTGACCTTAGACCTTAAACCTTAGACCTTAGACCTTAGACCTTAGACCTTAGACCTTTAACCTCTAACCTTAGACCTTTAACCTGATATGCGTATTTTATTTTTACATTCTAATTTCCCGGCTCAATTTCGTCACTTGGCTGTAGCTTTAGCGCAAAATCCTCATAATCAAGTTGTTTTTGGTACTACTCGTCAAGAAGGTTCCTTACCTGGGGTTTTCAAAGCAGTTTACAGTTCTAGTAGAGATGTAAATCCGCAAACTCACCACTATGTTAGACCTTTAGAAAAAGCTGTGCTTCAAGGACAAGGAGTTTATCGTTTAGCAGAACAGTTAAAACAAAAGGGTTTTATTCCAGATATAGTTTACGGTCATTCGGGTTGGGGTCCAACGTTATTTATTAAAGATGCTTTTCCCAAAGCTAGTTTACTTTGCTATTTTGAATGGTTCTATCAAGCACATGGAACTGATGCTGATTTTGACCCAATAGATCCCTTAACTCCCGATGATGAAGCTCGGATTCGGATTAAGAATGCTCCCATTTTGATTGACTTGTACAGTTGCGATCGCGGTTTGTCTCCAACTTATTGGCAGCGTCAGCAGTTCCCCCCAGAATATCATAGTAAAATTACTGTATCTCATGATGGTATTGATACAAACTATTTTCAACCGCAATCGGGAGCAAAGTTGGTTATACCACGAATTAATCTTGACCTTTCTAAGGTAGAAGAAATTATTACTTATGTTGCACGGGGTATGGAACCTTATCGAGGTTTTCCGCAATTTATCGAAACCGTTGCATTACTCCAGCAGAAACGACCAAATTGTCATGTGGTGATTGTTGGGGAAGACAGAGTTGCTTACGGAAAACAACTTCCCGATGGTCAAACTTACAAACAGTTGATGCTAGAAAAAGTACCATTAGATTTAACAAGAACTCATTTTACAGGTTTACTACCTTACAGTGAATATCTGCAAGTATTGCAAGCTTCCTCAGTTCACGTTTATTTAACTCGTCCTTTTGTCTTATCTTGGTCAATGTTGGAAGCTTTATCTACTGGTTGCTTAATAGTCGCTTCCAATACCGCACCCGTGACTGAAGTAATTACAGATGGTATCAACGGTTTATTAGTAGATTTCTTTTCACCTGAAGAAATATGCAGCCGTGTCGAGGAAGTTCTTGATCATCCGCATAAAATGTCTTCAATTCGAGAAAAAGCACGAGAAACCATCTTACAAAAGTATGACCTAGCACAGTTACTACCAAAGCATTTGGAATGGATGGTTAGAGGTTAAAGGTTAGAGGTTAATCGGCATAAATAAATAGATTAAGGGGCTGTACTATAATTCTTATTTTTTTATTTTGAAATTTTTACTTTTGGCTTGTTGGTAATTTGTCGAATTTTTAAGTATATATTTGGTTCTAAAAAATTATTTTTATAAATAAATTACAATAAGTTGCTACTTTTTTATTGTGAAAGTAGCTTATTTTTTATGTTGTATGATTGGTTAGTTCGTAGTAATGACTAAAATTGCCATTATCAGTAAACCAATACGATTCGGTTAAGGATTATTAGTGAGCATTATAAGTACCTATGCCTTCATTAATTAGACATTTCTTTTAGGCAGGGAATAGGGAATAGGCAAAAGGGAACAGTAATATAACTGAGTAGTAATTATATAAATAATTTTGCTTAAGTACTTAGATGTAGAGACGCGAAGCGCGTTCACGCCTTCCGGAGTGCGGCGAGCGCGTGCCTGTTAGCAAAGCGTGACGCGATAGCGTCATAGGGCATAATTTCGCGTCTCTACATTAGGTTACAGTTTTAACTGAACCGTATTGTCACTATAAACAGAAATTGCTGGATTTTTCAGAAATTACCGAATAACGAACTGTATTCAAAAACAGAAAGCAAGTTTAAATACTTTAAGCTTTCAAGCACATTATATTTTAAAGTGCTAAAAAAAATCATATCTCAAATAGAGAAATTAGGAGACATTAAAAATGAAAGGTAATTTGAAAGTTTTATTATTATCTGTAGGACTACTTTTAAGTTCAATTAGTACTATCACTATTATCGCTCAGCAACCTAGTGAAGCTGCACCGAAAAATGTTTTAAGTGTTAAACAAAATAACCTGATTAAAGCAGCAACAAAACAAGTTAAAGAAAAAGAATTAAAAGCTTTTTTTAATAGTAAATATGACTATTGGGATGCTCGTGTACTTGCAGATTATTGGGGACAGTCTGTATCTGAAGCAAAGGCTAGAATGGGTAGAAAAATTCTTTGGGGTAAATCTGATGTTGCGATTCTCGAACAGTTTCTTATAGATGCAAGAATTCAAGCTTTGCAAAAAGTTCAGGTTTCTAATCCTCCTTTGCAATTGTATAGCGATTCAAAATATAACTACAATGATGCTGAAAAACTTGCTAAACTTTGGGGTGAACGTTCTCCTTGGGAAGCCAAAATACGTATTGAGAAAAACCTAATTTTAGGTCAACCAGAGGTCATTGAACAAGCTTTGCAACAAACTGTTAGAAGATAAAATATTTAATCATACTAATCGTAAGAAGTATTAGTTCGTTTTTTCGATAAACTTTGGGAGACGTTATATATAACGTCTCTACAGTTCGTCAGAAAAAATGCTCGCAACTACTAGCTTAATAATTATATTTATGAATTGCTACTAATAAACAACTATATTTATGACAAAATTAAATTGGAAAATCGGTTGTGAAATTGAATTACTAGCACCAAAAGGATTAAGTAGAAAAGATTTAGCTGATTCCATCGCACAAGCAAATAATGGCATAGTACGTCGTATATTTTATCCCCAATCCGAACCAAGCAAAGTTCCGGGAAAGCCTTTATTTCATAATCTAACTTTAGGTTTTGAAGTAATTGATCAACAAGGAAATTTAATTGCAAAATGCGTTGATGATTTAACTATTCAAGATGATTTAAATAAATCGCAATTACCTACACCAGGATGGTATCGCATAGTGAGTGATGATACCAGATTTTTAGAATTAATCATTCGTCAAACAAACGCCGAAAAAACTAAAGCCGAAGTTCTTAACCCCATTGCCCATTTATTTGGGACTTGTGCAGAAGAGAGTGCAGAAGGAATGGTGCGTATTGCCGATAATACAGGCTTACCGATTGCGATCGCAGCACCGTTACCAGGAGAGCGAGAACGTCCCTGTGAGCTAATTTCAGCACCTATAGATATAAATCACGCGGAAAAATTAGAAGTTCTTTTAAGAACAGCGCGTCTACTTGGTTTTACTGCTCCCGTTGAAGGTGCAACTCACATCCATTTTGATGCAAAACCATTATGTTCTGCGAATGTATTTGCTAATTTAGTCAATGTTTTTCATGCACAAGGGGAAAATCTCAAAAGGTTAGTAGGAACTAACAGCAAATGCAGACGCTTGGGAAAATGGGATATTACTTTACTAAAATTAGTCAACGAATCCGGCTTTCGGGAATTACCTTGGGAACAAGCCGTGAACAGAATTGCAAAACTTGAACTAACAAAATATTGCGACTTTAACCTGAAAAATTTAATTCATCCCATTTCTGATAAACTGACCTTTGAAGCTCGAATTTTCCCCGTTTGGCTTGATTCACAGCCGATTGTCGAAGCTGCGGCTTTATTAGAGGCTATTCTTCGTTACGCGATGAGTGAACCCCAAATATCGCCTATTGCACCCCTAGAATGGAAATTAGCATCGGTAAAGGATTTCCTGCAATTACTCCCAATGTCACAAAATATTCATAATGTGTGGTCATCTCGTGCTGCAAATCTTTAATCGTAGTTGTTGGTGGTTAGTTGTTAGTCGATGCAGAGCAGTTAATAGTAGTGGTTTGAATCTAAGAACTTAGTTCAAGTATAAGAATCTCCGTCCCCTCGAATCAAAGGTTAATTATCTTTTCTTTGTTAAGATGCGCCAATTTTATAGATAATCTAATTATGACTATATGCATCTTGGGGAAGTTCCTCAAATTTCAATATCCATAGCACACTAGATACAGAACCATATAACTTTATTTATGAAGTATTGGAAAATCGATTGCATTGACTAGTTGTGAAACACTGTTAATTGAGGATTGGAAGTTTTTCTTCTAAATCACCGATTGGTAATTCTTAATTTGCACGTATTTCACAACAGAGTACTTCAATTGAATACCAGTAATAAAGCGACAACTGACTGTAAGAAACCAATGAAATGGAGGATTTATGCGAGCAGTACTTATGGCTGGAGGTTCCGGAACACGGCTTCGCCCGTTAACTTGCGACTTACCTAAACCAATGGTGCCTATCCTCAATCGACCAATTGCCGAACATATTATCAATCTTCTCAAACGGCACGACATTACAGAAATAATCGCCACTTTGCATTATTTACCAGATACCATGCGGGATTACTTCCAAGATGGTAGCGATTTTGGTGTGCAGATGACTTATGCTGTGGAAGAAGACCAGCCTTTAGGTACAGCAGGTTGCGTCAAGAACATTGCTGAGCTTCTAGATGATACTTTTTTAGTAATAAGTGGAGATAGTATTACTGATTTTGATTTAACAGCAGCTATAAAATATCACAAAGAAAAACAATCCAAAGCGACTTTAATTTTAACCCGCGTTCCGAATCCAATTGAATTTGGAGTAGTTATTACCGATGAATCTGGACGCATCAACCGCTTTCTAGAAAAACCTTCTACTAGCGAAATTTTTTCGGATACGGTTAACACTGGAGCTTATATTTTAGAACCCGAAGTTTTAAAATATCTACCAGCGAACCAAGAATCGGATTTTTCCAAGGACTTATTCCCCTTACTCCTGGAAAAAGGTGAACCTATGTATGGTTACGTTGCTTCCGGTTATTGGTGCGATGTGGGACATTTAAATGCTTACCGCGAAGCTCAATATGATGTACTCAACCGTAAAGTTAAAGCTGATTTTCCCTACACAGAAATTTCTTCGGGTTTGTGGGTTGGTCAAAATACTCACATCGATTCTTCCGCAGTAATTGAAACACCAGCTCTAATTGGCGACAACTGTCGAATTGGGAATAGAGTCCATATAGAAGCCGGAACCGTTATCGGGGATAACGTTACCATTGGTGCGGATGCCAATTTGAAGCGCCCAATTATATGGAATGGAGCAATAGTTGGTGACGAAGCTCAACTCAGTGCCTGCGTAATTTCTCGCGGTACTCGTGTAGATCGTCGCGCTCACATAATGGAAGCAGCGGTAGTCGGTTCGTTGTCCACGGTGGGAGAAGAAGCTCAAATTAGCCCCGGTGTAAGGGTATGGCCTAGTAAGAAGATTGAATCCGGCGCAATTTTAAATATAAACTTGATTTGGGGTAACATCGCCCAACGCAATTTATTTGGACAACGGGGTGTTCAAGGATTAGCAAATATTGATGTTACTCCAGAATTTGCCGTTAAGTTGGGTGCTGCTTATGGTTCTACTTTAAAACCAGGTTGTCAAGTCACAGTGTCTCGCGATCAGCGGACTATCTCGCGCATGGTAACTCGGTCATTGATTGCTGGTTTAATGTCTGTAGGCATCGAAATCCAAAACTTAGATGCAACGGCTTTACCGATCGCCCGTACCATCATACCGAATATGGGTGTAGCTGGGGGGATTCATGTCCGCATCCATCCCAACCGTCCCGATTATATCCTGATTGAATTTATGGATGGTAAAGGAATTAATATTCCTAAAGCCAAAGAAAAGAAAATCGAAGGAGCATATTTTAAAGAAGATATGCGACGAGCGCAAATTCATGAAATTGGTAATGTTGCCTATCCCAGCCAATTAGTTGATCGTTACTGCAATGCTTTTGAAAATCTCCTAAACATCGATACCATCCGTCACAGCAGAGCAAAAGTGGTGATTGATTACGTTTATGGAGTATCTGGGGCTGTATTACCTCAAATGTTAGATAAATTTGGTGCTGATGCGGTGGTACTTAATGCTAGTTTAAATAAAATCGCCAGTTCCGAAACTGACCTAGAAGCTTTGCTAACCCAGTTAGGTCATGTAGTAGAAGCACTCAAAGCCAACTTTGGGGTACAAGTCACAGCAAACGGTGAACAACTGGTATTAGTCGATGAATCCGGTATTCCCATTCGAGGAGAAATGCTCACCGCTCTGATGGTGGACATGATTTTGACTTCCAACCCCAGAGGAACTGTAGTAATACCAGTTCATTCTTCCTCAGCTGTGGAACAAATCGCTCGTCGTCATGACGGTAAAGTGATTCGCACCAAAGCAAATCCTACAGCCTTAATGGAAGCTTGCCAAAATAACCCTAATGTTGTTTTGGGTGGTAGTGGTGACACTGGCTTTATTGTTCCAGCACTGCATCCTGGATTTGATGCGATGTTCTGTATTGCCAAGATAATTGAAATGTTGACAATTCAAGAACGTTCCCTTACCACAGTACGTTCCGAATTGCCCCGTGTAATTCACAAAACTTATACAACCCGCTGTCCTTGGACAGTGAAAGGTGCATTAATGCGGCACTTGGTAGAAACTCATCCCCAAGAACAACTGGAATTAATTGATGGGGTGAAAATTTGTCAACCTTACGATGATAGTTGGGTACTAGTTCTACCCGATGCCAGCGAGCCATTAGTGCATCTATACATTAACAGTAACGATCGCGAATGGGCAGACGAATCCTTAAGAACATACCGCGCTCGTGTCCAAGAGTTTGTAGAAACTGAGCAAGAGCAGACAGTTGAGGTTTGAAGACAAGGGGACAAGGGGATGGGGGGACAAGGGGATGGGGGGACAAGGGGATGGTGGGATAAGGTTAGAAATTATAATATAATCTTTGAACTTAAACCTTTGACCTTTAACCTTTGACCTTATTCAAATGGTAAAGATAAGGAAGTGCTTTTAGGAAATATGGCTAATTCGGTTTCTGGATCGAAAAAGTGAATTTTCTCTGGGTTTAAGGATAACCATACTTTCTCTCCCGTAGTTACTAATTTTTCTGGTGGTACTCGTACTTGTAGGTCATCTGTTGTTAAATATTCTTTTTGAAAGCTTGTTTCAATCAGTTTGACTGCTAGATAACTATCATTACCGAGATTTTCTCTCCATTCTACTTGTGCTGGAAAATTCTTAGTTGCAGGTAAACTTAAATTCCAGTGTTCCGGACGAACTCCTAATATCAGGGTTCGTCCGTTGTATTTTCGTAAGGCGCTACCCCAGTTCTCTGGTAAAGTTAAGCGGAAATCGCCTTTAGTAATCAAACAAGGTGACTGAAATTTGACTGTAATAAAATTCATTGGTGGTGAGCCGATAAATTCTGCTACAAAACGATTTGCAGGACGATTATAAATTTCTATAGGGGGAGCAACCTGAATTATTTGACCACGATCAAGGATTGCTACGCGATCGCTCATTGTCATTGCTTCTGTTTGGTCGTGGGTAACGTAAATTGTAGTTATACCTAGTTGACGTTGCAACTTGACTATCTGGGCGCGGGTTTGAGTTCTTAATTTTGCATCTAAATTTGAAAGCGGCTCATCCATTAAAAATACTTGGGGATTGCGAGCAATCGCACGTCCTAATGCTACTCGCTGTCTTTGTCCCCCCGATAATTCTTTGGGATACCTATCTAATAACTCTTCAATTTGCAATAATTGCGCTACATGAGTGACTTTCTCGTTAACTAAGTTTTCGTTGTCCGAAATGTATCGCAAACCTTTGGGTAACTTTCTTGTCACTGCTACTAGTAAATTTACTGCTATTTTTGATAATTTCCCTTGCTGTTTTTCTGTACTATTTGCTTGCAATCTTAATCCAAAAGCGATGTTGTCATACACCGTCATGTGGGGATAAAGAGCATAATTTTGAAACACCATTGCAATATTTCTTTGAGAAGGAGGAAGGTAATTTACAAGACAATTTCCGACTGAGATATTACCCCCGGTAACATCTTCTAAACCTGCAATTAACCGCAGCAAAGTACTTTTTCCGCAGCCAGAAGGTCCCACTATCACCATGAATTCGCCATCTTTGACGGTGAGATTAATTCGTCGCAGTACATTTACATTTTCGCTGCGATGAGCATTATTAGAACCAGCATTTTCACCTTTTCGGACTGGAAAACTCTTGTAAACATTTTCTAAAACAACTTGCGCCACGAATCCTTACCATAGCGATAATTTTTGATTTTTGACACTGAGCTTTCGCCGAGTACAACGGTTTGGGCTAATAATACAACTTAGATTCGTGAAAAGAAAGTAAATAGACTTATATTAAGTATTCTTGCTATAATTAAAACTGATTGAAAACTCAGTAATGTTACTGTTGTCAGACAAATACTTGTAAGTGTTATTTCAACCAAGATTTCTCGAATTGTACTTTCTGAAGCTTTCTTTATTAATCTTTTACACTCAAAATATATATGTAAATTTTTAAATGTCAGTCGTCAATGATTTCACTCGGATTCGAGTGTGATATTACTCAACAAAAATTTAAGGGTGTCCGTGCAGACAAGTGATGTTGTAGAGACACTGTATATGTATGACACTAAAGAAATCACAAAGTATAAAGGTTACGTAATACAGCCCTATTACCATTGTCATCAAGCATTAAATAAACGCTGGGGATATCGAGTATGGAAAGGTTATGAATTGATGTGCGTTGATGAAATTGGGTGTAAATCCTTTCAAGAAGCGATAAAGACTGCAATCCAAGAAATTGAGAAAGGTTCCCTGTGTCGATTGTGTTCCGACAACTGATACAATCGTACTTAAATGCAGAATCATCAGTCAGCGGTCAAGGAAAGTTACAATCAGGTAACTTTCCCTTGGCTTTTATTATAGAAAATAAACAGTTGACAGTTGGTTGATGGTTAGTTAATGGTTGATGGTGGTTAGTTGATAGTTATTATTTATTTCCTTCCCACCGTCTCCCCCTCTTTCTACTCCCTACTCCCTGCTCCCTACTCCCTTGATTTAATTATTTAGGAGGATTATAATGAACAGTTGCGTATTGATGGCAGAAATTATTCAAGAACCCGAACTACGTTATACAGCAGACAATCAATTAGAAGTTACACAAATGCTGGTACAGTTTGGGGGATTGCGAGAGAACGACCCACCAGCTAATTTAAAGGTAGTAGGTTGGGGTAACTTAGCCACTTATATTCAGCAAAACTATCATATTGGCGATCGCGTAATTTTGATCGGACGTTTGAGCATGAATACTATTGAACGTCCAGAAGGTTTTAAAGAAAAGCGTGCTGAAATGACGGTTCAGCAAATTCAGCATTTGGGAGCAGGTTTTCAGATGAACACTAACGGAGATAATTCTCTGTCAAGTGAGTTCCCCATCAATGGGATGCAAACACAACCAACTCCAACAATTCCGATTACCACTCCCCAGGTATCTCCCGTAGCTACAACCACTACACCGAGAAATAAAGTTAATACCCCACTCCCCCAGAGTATTCAGCCGCAACCCACACCCCAAACTAGCAATTACGAACCTACTAGCTATCCAGCAAAGGTACAAGAAGACATTCCCGAAGATGAGATACCGTTTTAGGTATTGTTTAGATGTAGAGACGCGATATATCGCGTCTTTATTAATCGCATCAAAAATAATTTTGCATTTATAGTTTACGTAAATTTTACAAAACAAACACAAAACAAACATTCGTTACATTTGTTACCGTATCCATTGCAACATTTGTTATAAATTATCTATTATCTATAATATTTAGTCTCTATAGATAACTTGTCGCGCATTTAATTTGTATTTTTCTAGCGGGCAGGATGCCCGCACTACAAGACTTTAATAAAATTTGAATATACAAATTAAAGCCTTTTTAGCTTAGTAGGAACAAAATTTTCATATAACGATTTAACTTTTCAGTCACTTTTGATGCAAAAATCCCAAAAATCACTTAATATTACTGACAAATCCCAAGCTCCTGTTAAAATCCAGTTAAATTAAAGTTAAGAATATACCCCCGACTTCCATGAGAGAAACAGTCCTAGATGTTCGCAACCTGCAAGTTGAATTTTCCGACGATGGTAATGTTGTCAAAGCAGTAAATGGAATTTCCTTTGAATTGCATAGAGGAGAGACTTTAGGAATAGTGGGAGAGTCAGGGAGTGGAAAATCGGTTACATCCTTAGCTGTGATGGGTTTGTTGCAGAATCCAGGTAAAATTAGCGGTGGTGAAATTTGGTTTCGTCCACTTGTCAACGGTGAAGCACTGAACTTAGTGGAGTTACCAGCAAAGGAACTACAACTCCACCGGGGTGGCGATATCGCCATGATATTCCAAGAACCGATGACTTCCCTCAACCCAGTTTATAACATCGGGTTTCAACTAACAGAAGCAATTTTACGACATCAGAATATTTCTCAAACAGAAGCACGTCAAAAAGCAATTGATAGTTTGCAAGAAGTAAAGCTGCTTCCTAGTGACGAGCAAATTCGTGAGAATTTAATTAAAACGTCGCCGAAATTATTAGACGAACAACAACTTCCGCAGCTTGTGAAACAACATAAACAAGCAATATTAGAACGTTTTCCGCATCAACTTTCCGGGGGACAGTTACAACGGGTAATGATTGCCATGGCAATTTCGTGTAACCCATTGCTACTAATCGCTGATGAACCTACCACCGCTTTAGATGTAACCGTACAAGCGACGATTTTAGATTTGCTCGCAGAGTTGCAAAAACAGCGCGATATGGCAATGATTTTTATTACCCACGATTTAGGATTAATTGCGGAAATTGCGGATAAAGTCGCCGTGATGTACAAAGGAAAAATCGTCGAACAAGGTGACGCAGTACAAATATTTACAAATCCCCAACATCCTTATACCAAAGGTTTACTCGCTTGTCGTCCGACTTTAAACCGTCATCCTCGAAAATTGCTCACAGTTTCGGATTACATGAACGTAGAAGAAACACCCACAGGGGATGTGATAATTCAAGCGAAACAACCAGCAGAACCACCGGAAGTAACTTCCGCAGAAATTGCTCAAAGATTAGCAATATTAGAAAAACAACAACCACTTTTACAAATCCGGAACTTGAAAGTAGGTTATCCCATCAAGGGAATGTTTGGTGGTACTAAACGCCATTTTATGGCAGTAGATAACGTTTCCTTTGAGGTTAAACAAGGGGAAACCTTGGGATTGGTGGGAGAATCGGGTTGCGGTAAAACCACCCTTGGTAGAAGTTTACTGCGATTGGTAGAACCTTTAGACGGTCAAATAATTTTTGAAGGAAGAGACATCACCAAACTCAAAGGAAAAGCATTACAAAAACTGCGTCGAGAAATGCAAATCGTCTTCCAAAATCCTTTTAGTGCTTTGGATTCCCGGATGAAGATAGGAGAAGCGGTAATGGAACCCTTGGTAATTCACTCTATCGGTAAGAATAAAAAAGAACGACAGCAGCGAGCAGTGTATTTATTAGAAAGAGTTGGATTGAGTGCTGATGCAATGAATCGTTATCCGCACCAATTTTCTGGAGGTCAACGTCAACGGGTTTGTATTGCACGTTCACTAGCTTTAAATCCTAAGTTTATCATTTGTGATGAATCAGTTTCCGCTTTAGATGTATCAGTACAAGCGCAAGTATTAAATTTACTTAAAGAATTACAGGATGAGTTTGGTTTAACTTATATTTTTATTTCCCACGATTTGAGCGTTGTCAAATTTATCAGCGATAGAATTTTGGTGATGAATCGTGGTGAAATAGTCGAAAGTGGGAATGCACAACAAATTTACCGCGAGCCAAAAGAAGAATACACTCAAAAATTGATTGCATCTATTCCCACAGGTACTCCTGAAAGAATGCGAAACCAGCAATCGGTTAATAGTTAAGTTGGTTGGTGTTGAAAGTTGTAATTTAGGATAAGGGAGTAGGGAATAGGGAATAGGGAATAGGGAATAGGGAATAGGGAATAAGGAGTAGGGAGTAGGGAGTAGGGAGTAGGGAGTAGGGAGTAGGGAGTAGGGAGTAGGGAATAGGGAATAAGGAGTAGGGAGTAGGGAGTAGGGAGTAGGGAGTAGGGAGTAGGGAGTAGGGAGTAGGGAATAGGGAATAGGGAGTAGGGAATAGGGAATAGGGAATAGGGAGTAGGGAATAGGGAATAGGGAATAGGGAGTAGGGAGTAGGGAAAGTTTGTCCCGACTTAATTAAGAATTAGGAAATAAACCACAAATTCGGGCTTAAAGCCGTTAGGATTAAGGAATAATCTGAGTTATCATTTGAGTTGATTATGTCGCCTTCTCGCTTTACTTCTCCTCGCTTACGCTATCTGAAAGCTAGGTTATCGGTTTTAGCTCGTCCGAGTTTTTTAATTGCAGCAGTTTTTTTAGCTGGGATGGGATTTGTAATTAAAGAATATTGGACGAATCCAGAATTTTTAAAATTTGCTCGGAATCAAACAGCATCTTCACCGACATCATCAAATCAATCCTCATTGTCGGAAGAAGATAGAGCTATTGCTGCTGATATCGATAATTTATCAATACTTGATTACGATCAAAAAACAGCCGAGATACCAATAATTACAAATTTGCCAGATAGTAATAAATTAAAAAAACAAAATGAAGCGCAATTAGCAAAAATATTAGAGTTATCTAAAAAGAATGAAACAGCAAACGAGATTAAATCAAATGCAACATCAGAATCCAATACTAATAATAGTAATAATTCATTAACGTCGTCGGAAAATCCTTTTATAACTCAAGCTGAAAGTTTATTAAAATTTAATTTTGGTAGCAAAGGACAGACTGCAAATACTATTACAAATACTAATAATTTATCTCCGTTCGCTTCTGGTTTACAAACTCCTCAAAGTTCATTTAATCTTGGTACGAACAATGGTAATTCAATAAATCAAAATGGGGCTTCAGAAAGCGCTTTGCAAACAGCAATAAATCAGTCAAATAACCAAAGTAAAGAAAATTCAACAGTCACAACTTCAACTAATTCTTCAACTAATACAAATAATTTGGGTCAATTACCAATAAATAATAATAGCTCAACTCTACCAACTTCATCAGTAAATCAACAATTACGACAAAGCGAAACTAGTCCTCTTGTTGATACTACTATTTTTAATCAACCTTTGAATAATCAACAACAGAATCCCTATAGCAATTTTAATCAATCTGGTTTAAACAACCAAATACAAAATCCTAACAACTTTTATAATCAACCTTTTAACAACCAATTACCTGTAACGGATTATAATCAACCAAATTTGAATAATCAAACTTTAACTAATCAAACTTTAACTAATCAAATACAAAATCCTGGTAACAACTTTAATAATAATCAATTACCTACAAATAACTACAATCAGTCAAATTTTAATAATCAAACTTTAAATAATCAATTACAAAATCCCGGTAGCAACTTTAATAACACTCCAATAACAGGTAATAGATACAGTCCAGAAATACAGCAAAGGGTTAATAATATCTATAATAGATTGACTGATAGAGACAACCCAACTGTTAATCCTAATACTTATAATTTACCTACGAACAGCGGCAATACCAATTTTCAACAACCCAATATCCAACAGTTTAACTCTCCTTATTCGACCCAAACTCCCGTACAGTATCCGAATAGTGGGTATGGTTATTAACAGACTGTTTAAATATTTCGCGCAGCATCAACTAGCAGATTACGCAACCACCTATGAGATAAACGATTCGTATTGCGCTGATGCCACACCATAGAAACCGTAAATCCTTCAATTTCAATTGGTGGTTGTAATAATTTTAAACCCATTGCTTTAGCACAATTCTGAGCAATACGCTTGGGAAGCAACGCAACACAATCAGAATTAGCGATGAGAAACGGAATTGGCATAAAATGAGGAGTTGACCAAATTACTCGTCGCTGACGCTGTTGCAATTCTAAAACTTTCTCACCCGAACCTTGAAAATCATCCCGCATCGATACTAAGAGGTGCGATCGCTCAACGTAGTCTTCAATCGATAACTCCGTCAGAGGAAAATCACTTCTGATCACGCAGACAAATTCCTCGTCGTACAAATTCTCGTGCATATGCCAGCCTTTAAGCGGTAAATTGGCACCAACAACCAAATCAATCTGGTTATTATCCAAACCATCCATCGCTTTTTCCTTATTCAAATTACAAATACGAATACGGATATTTGGTGCTTGACTAGTTAGCTGTTGCAGCAAGTTAATTCCCAGAGTGGCTTCAATGTAATCACTCGTGGCAATTCTAAAATCTTCGCGAGCGATGGCTGGGTTGAAAGTTTCCTTCTCCAATAGAGTTGACTGAATTTCTGTCAAAATTTGACGTAGGCGATCGCGAATTTCCTCAGCTAGAGCTGTTAGCTCCATATCTCGTGAGGTACGTATCAAAATTTCATCATCTAAAACAGTCCGCAATCGTTTTAACGCATGGCTCATAGAAGACTGACTGATATTGAGTTTTTCGGCTGCTTTAGTAACGCTAGCTTCCTCAATTAAAACATCGAGGGCAATCAACAGATTCAGGTCGAGTTTTCGCAGGTTTGTATAATCAATATTCACTGATAAAAATGGTGGAATCGATGTCATCGATATCTATTATCTATGATATTTGTTTGACTAATATACTTGGTTTCATTAGTCTACAGATATGTCTTTAAAGTCGCAAATTTGGAAAAGAAGCCTAGTTTTACTCGATTTTAAGACGGATTGATTTTTAAGTTCAAATACACCAAGCAGGATATAATTATGAATCGGTTTGTCGATAAAGTTGTTTTAGTTACAGGTGGTGGTTCTGGTATTGGTCGAGCTACTGCAATTAAATTCGCTTCTGAAGGAGCATCTGTTGTTATCGGCAATCGCAACGAAAAATTAGGTCTAGAAACAGTAGATTTAATTGACAAAGCTGGAGGTAAAGCTAGTTTTTATCAAACAGATGTCACGAAACCAGAAAACATTAAAAATTTAATTGATTATACAGTTAAAACTTATGGTGGATTGCACGCTGCCTTCAATAATGCTGGAGCAGAAGATCCCCAAGCGATGACCATAGATCAAACTGAAGCGACTTTTGATTTAGTGATGAATGTTAACGTCAAAGGGGTCTGGTACTGCATGAAATATGAGATTGAGCATATGCTGGCAAACGGTGGTGGAGCAATAGTTAATACTTCCTCAATCGCAGGCATCACTGGTTTCCCCGGACACGCACCTTATACAGCTTCCAAACACGCAGTATTAGGTTTGACAAAAACCGCTGCCTTAGAATATGCCAAACAAGGAATCCGCGTTAATGCTGTATGTCCTGGAGCAATAGAAACTGCTCTGCTCGATAATCTTAGTGGAGGTGATAGCGCAACTCGCGATTACATCGAATCCTTGCATCCCATTGGTAGATTAGGTCAACCCCATGAAATTGCCGATGCGGTAGTTTGGCTTTGTTCCCATGAAGCCTCCTTTGTCTTAGGACAAGGTATTACCGTAGATGGAGGCTTTAGCGCAATTTAAAAACACAAATTATCTAATTCGTGTCATTAATCTAGTGTTCTCAACGAGCAGCGTGTCCTTCTGTGACATACGTCCCCCTCTCATTTGGTCACCAGCGAGCGGGACGCTCGCACTACCTTAGATAGACCCCCTAATGACACAGAATATTATGCCAAAATTTTGCGAGAAAACAGCATCAAATTTGAAAGCTTGTGAGACACTCAGATGATAGTTGGTCAATCTAAAAGACGAAATCCTTACTTACAAAACCCGGTACAAAAGCATATTACAAACAATTACGATTAATGTCATAATATTAATTCTTAATTAATAGTGCATTACTCTTAGCTTTTATCTCATGTCGCAAATCATCTGGATAGCCAGACACGCTAATCGTCTCGACTTTGTAAACCCCGATTGGTTTTTAACAGCCGAAAGACGTTATGACCCACCGCTATCAGATGATGGTATCGTACAGGCGCAGCAATTAGCAAACCGTCTCAAGAAAGAAAACATTAGTCATATTTTCGCTTCTCCATTTTTACGCACCGTACAAACAGCAGCTATAATTGGCTCGGTTCTAGATTTATCGATCAAGTTGGAAACCGGATTGAGTGAATGGTTAAATCCCGATTGGATGAGTGAAGAACCAAAAAGACTTTCAACTCGAAAATTAGCTCAATTTTATCCTCAAATCGACGTTAGCTATACACCACAAATAGCAGTTAATTATCCCGAAACTCGCGAAAAAATGCGTCAACGTTCCGCGCAAACTGCTAGATGTTTAGCAAGGGAATATTCTCCCCAAGATATTTTATTAGTTGGACATGGTGCATCAGTACTAGGTGCAGCCATGGGGTTAGTCGGAGATATTGCGATCGCAGAAGTCAAAGCATCTTTATGTAGCTTGGTAAAAGTTGTCCGTCAAGAGCCAAAATGGTTATTGGAGTTAAAAGGAGATACTTCTCATTTGACAGAAGTTGAAGAAGTGGTCAGGTTTAATTAAATAAGGTCAAAGGTTTAAGGTCAAAGGTCAAAGGTCAAAGGTCAAAGGTCAAAGGTTTAAGGTCAAAGGTCAAAGGTCAAAGGTCAAAGGTTTAAGGTCAAAGTTCAAAGGTTAAAGGTTTGTTTTTTCTGGTAGTGCGAGCATCTTGCTCGCTTAAGATAATATACAGCAACCAACAACTAAAAGGTCAAAGGTCAAAGGTCAACTTTTAGTAACAACCATTAACTAGCAATCATCAACCAACAACCATCAACTGTCAACTGTCAACTGTCCACTGTCAACCATCAACTAACATCTAAATTATGACATTATTATTAGCAGGAGATATCGGCGGCACAAAGACTATTCTGCGGTTAGTTGAAGCCTCAGATAAGCCTTTATTAAATACTTTGCACGAAGAACGCTATTCTAGTAAAGATTTTCCCGATTTAGTGCCGATAGTAAAGCAGTTTTTAGCCGCAACTGATACACCGACACCACAAAAAGCTTGTTTTGCGATCGCAGGTCCTGTTGTCAATAATACAGCTAAGTTGACAAATCTGGCTTGGTTTCTGGATACTTGGCGTTTACAAGAACAATTAGGTATTGCTCAGGTGGCTTTAATCAATGACTTCGCTGCCGTTGGTTATGGTATTTTTGGTTTAGAAGCAGAAGATATATTAACTTTGCAAGAAGGTAAACCGAATCCCGAAGCACCCATTGGTATTATTGGTGCGGGTACTGGTTTAGGACAAGGATTTTTAATTAAAACTGGAAGTGCTTATCAAGTGTTTCCTTCAGAAGGAGGACATTCAGATTTTGCTCCTCGTACCGAATTGGAATTTCAACTGTTGAAATATTTGCTTGATAAACACGATATTCAACGGGTTTCGGTAGAAAGAGTAGTTTCCGGGATGGGAATAGTATCAATTTACCAATTTTTACGAGATCGAAAAATTGCTCCAGAATCACCAGAAGTTGCTCAAGCTGTGAGAACCTGGGAACAAGAAGCAGGACAAGAAAAAAGTGTAGATCCTGGTGCAGCAATCGGTACAGCTGCTGTAGAAAAGCGCGATCGCCTTTCTGAACAAACTATGCAGTTATTTGTGGAAGCATACGGTGCAGAAGCGGGAAATCTTGCTCTGAAACTCTTACCTTACGGTGGTTTGTACATTGCTGGTGGAATCGCTCCGAAAATCCTTCCCTTGCTCAAAAACAGCAGTTTTTTATTGAATTTCAGTAGCAAAGGTAGAATGAGAAGCATTTTGCAAGACATTCCCGTACATATAATACTTAACTTACAAGTTGGTTTAATAGGTGCTGCAATTAGTGCTTCTAGGTTATAACGGGAGCGAACAAGTTAAGTAATATCAGCATCTTATTAAGCAACAACTATGACAAAAAAATCTTTTTTACCTTTAATTGCGGCTGGTTTAGTACTCAGTAGTCTGACAGCAGTAGAAGTACAAATGCAGCAAACAGCCGTAGCTCAAGCTACCCAGTCACAATGGAGAGTATTTAATTCTCCAGATGGTAGTTTCAAGGTATTAATGCCGGGAATGCCAAAAGCAATGAGCGAAACCAAAAAAACCTTTATGGGAGAGATTAATTTAAACATCTTTCTCGCTCAACCTGCTAAACAGCAAGTAGCCTATGTCGTCGCATACAATGATTTTCCCCATAGTTATGGTGATATGGCAAATCCTGAAGTAGTATTAAACAATGCGCGGGATATGGCTTTAAAAACTACGCAATCAAAATTAATCAGTCAGCAAGATATCCGTAGTTCCAACAATCAACCTGGTAAAGAAATTGAATACGTAAATTCTGGTGGGAAAATCACTAGAAACCGGATGTTTTTTGCTGAGGGACGTTTATATCAAGCGATGGTGATTACCACCAAGGAGCAGGAAAAGTATTTGGGTAAAAGTATTCGAGGTTATTTAAATTCTTTTCAAGTCGTGTTGAGGAAATAAGACAGTCAACTGTCAACTATTTTCAAAGTAAGCAAACTCGTATCCGCACAATTACTGATGAATCCGCCCATTGATTGTATTTGTTGCAGATATTCTAAAGCTGCGGTGGTAATGATTTCTCCCGGCATTAATAGGGGAATTCCCGGAGGATAGGGACAGACAATTTCGGCACAAGTACGATTGATTGTTTGTTCGATGGGTACGGTTTCTGTGGGCGCGAAGAATGCTTGACGTGGTGATAAGGATGTGCGGGTATTGAAGTTCGATATTACACTTTTTAACCCTTTGTCGATCGCAACAAGGGGTTTACTCTGTTTACTATATTTGTTTGCGAGAATGGTAAAGGCTTTGACTAATTGTTCTATATCCGTTGCGGTATTCGCGAAGCTGATAATAAATGTGAGATGTTGCAGCGATGCAAATTCGGGAGTTACATTTAACTGTTCGTCTAAAATTTCTTCTGCTTCAAATCCGGTTATTCCTAATTGAGAAACGGTTACGGTTAAACGGGTTTTATCTAAATTCAAATTTCGTGTTAGTGCGAGCATCTTGCTCCCTTGAGAAATTCCCACAGAGGAAGATGCTCCTAGTATTTGGGGAAAATCAAAAACTGATAATCCGGGTATTTGACTAATTTTATTTCTAGCTTGATCTGCAAGTTGTAAAGTATGGGTAAGTAATTCTGCGCCGTGGAGTGCTATTTGTTGCCTTGCGGCATCTAAGGAAGCGAGTAGTAAATAACTGGGGCTACTGGATTGCAAGAGTTGTAAGGCTTTATTGATGCGGTTAATATTTATTCGATTGCCTTGTACGTGTAACATCGATGCTTGAGTCATGGCACCGAGGGTTTTATGGATGGATTGTACGGTTAAATCGGCACCTGCGGCTAAGGCTGAAATGGGTAATTCGGGATGGAATGCGAAATGTGCGCCGTGGGCTTCGTCTACTAATAAGGGAATATTGTATTCATGGGTGATTTTGGCAATTTCTTGAATATCTCCACATACTCCGTAATATGTGGGGTAAACCATGATTACGGCTTTGGTATCGGGATGTTTTTTTAATGCTGCTTCTAAGCTGCGGGGTGTGATACTGTGAGCAATATCTAAAGTTGAATCGTATTCGGGATTGATAAAAATGGGGATTGCACCCGAAAGTATTAAACCGGATATTGCTGAAAGATGAACGTTACGGGGAAGGATGATTTTATCACCATCATTGCAAGTTGCGAGAATTGCTGCTTCTATTCCGCAAGTGGAACCGTTGACAAGAAACCAAGTTTGTGATGCACCGAAGGCTTGGGCTGCGAGTTGTTGTGCTTGTTGAATAACACCGTTGGGTGTAAACAAGTTATCTAAATCGGTTAATTCGGTTAAATCGGCGCGAAATACAGCTTTACCGATAGTTTCCGCGAGTTTTGGCGAAATTCCTTTTCCTTGCTTGTGTCCAGGGGTATAGAAGGGTGTATGGAGACGTTTAGCATTGGTTGCAATTGCGTCGAGTAGAGGTGTTTGATTTTGATTGAGCATCTATTTAAGGTTAGAGGTTAGAGGTAGAATAACTCTTAACTTATTTCTCATGCTCATAAGGGCGATCGCTATTTAAGTTAGAAAGGTAAAATAGTTTCCAATCCGGAAGCCCAACCAATTCCCCAACTAGTTTGAAACAAATTGCTCTTAGATTTAAGATAACGTGTGAGTTATAAATCTAAAATCTAAAATCTAAAATCCAAAATGCTAAGAGCCGGGATTGTCGGACTTCCGAATGTGGGAAAATCTACTTTATTCAATGCTGTGGTGGCGAATGCTAAGGCTGAAGCTGCTAATTTCCCTTTTTGTACGATTGAGCCGAATGTTGGTATTGTATCGGTACCAGATGAACGATTAGAAGTTTTAGCCAAGATTTCTTCTGCCAAGCAAATTGTTCCAGCACGGGTAGAATTCGTAGATATTGCTGGTTTGGTTAAGGGTGCTAGTAAGGGGGAAGGATTGGGAAACCAGTTTTTATCCAATATCAGGGAAACTGATGCGATCGTTCATGTGGTACGCTGTTTTGATAATGATGATGTAATTCATGTTTCTGGTTCCGTTGGACCTGCTAGAGATATTGAAGTAATCAATTTGGAGTTGGTTTTAGCAGATTTAGCTCAAGTTGAGCGTCGTATGGATCGGACTCGCAAACAAGCAAGAGCGAATAAAGATGCTCAGTATGAAATGTCGGTGTTAGAAAAGGTAGCAGCTGAGTTAAATGAAGGTAAATCGGTTCGTCAAATCAAGTTAAGTGAAGAAGAAGCAGAAATAATTAAGCCTTTGACATTGTTGAGTGCGAAATCGATTATTTACGCTGCAAATGTTTCTGAGGATGATTTGGCAACGGGTAATAAATATGTGGAAGAAGTAAGAGAAATTGCATCTCAAGAAAATGCTCAAGTTGTGATAGTTTCTGCACAAGTAGAATCGGAATTAGTGGAATTATCGGATGAAGAAAGACTTGATTTTCTTGAATCTTTGGGTGTAAAAGAAGGTGGTTTAAAATCTTTGATTCGCGCTACTTATGATTTATTAGGATTGCGGACTTATTTTACATCAGGTGAAAAAGAAACTCGTGCTTGGACAATTACAGCCGGAATGACAGCACCGCAAGCAGCAGGTGTAATTCACAGCGATTTTGAAAAGGGATTTATTCGTGCGGAAACTGTTGCTTATGATGATTTGGTTGCTTCTGGCTCCCTAAGCTCTGCAAAAGAAAAAGGTTTAGTCCGCGCTGAAGGAAAAAATTATATTGTTAAAGAAGGTGATGTCATGTTGTTTTTAACTAATTAAAGTGAATTAATCATTTTGTGAGAAGTCGAGTTTTTATGACTATTTTGTGGTGTTACCGATAGAATATCCTAAAAACCCGACTTCTTATGATTATTATCGTAGGGTGAGAAGTCGGGTTTTTATGACTATTTTGTGGTGTTACCGATAGAATATCCTAAAAACCCGATTTCTATGATTAAAAATTAATTAACTACTCCCCACTCCCTATTTTTCTATGAAAACCTACGATATAATTATTATCGGTGCTGGAATTGCCGGTGCTGCACTTAGCTACGAATTAGTCACAAAAGGCTTTTCGGTATTGTTATTAGAACAAGATATTACACCGCAAAATGCGACTCGCTATAGTTATGGTGGTTTGGCTTTTTGGAGCGGTACAAATCCTTTAACTCGTCAATTATGTAATGAATCAAAACAACTTTACCAAAGATTATCTGAAGAATTAAATAGTGATATTCAATTTCGGCAATTAGATTTATTATTAACCATTCCTCAAAATACTAATCCAGAAGAAATTGCTGCATCTTACCAAGATTTTGCAACACCTCCACAATTACTCAATATTAATCAAGCTTGTGAATTGGAACCTTTATTAAATACAGAAGTAATATCTGGTGCTTTAACTGTTAAACACGGACATATTCATCCAGAAAAAACAACACAAGCTTATATTAAAGCCTTTTTACTTGCTGGGGGTAAAATGCAAATTAGCCAAGTTTTAGAAATACTGCAAAATAATTTATCAGTTAAAACAAATAACGATATATTTCATTGTCAAAATATTGTAGTTTGTGGCGGTGGATTTAGCCGACAGTTACTTCAAATATCAGGTATTCCCATTCAACTCTATTTTACCCATGCGGAAATCATTGAAACTGCACCTGTCGATTTACAGTTACATACATTAATCATGCCAGCAAATCTTCAACGTTTTCAACTACAAGCTGACTCTACTAAAGATGATAAATTATGGGATGAAAGTAATAATCAACTTGGTTGGATTTTGGATGTAGGTGCAGTTCAATTTAAAGATGGTAGTTTACGCTTAGGACAAATTAGCTATATTAATCCAAAACCTGATGTTGATTTAGATTCTGCAACAAGTGAAGCTGTATTACGAGAAAATATTGGCAATCTATTACCTAAATTAAAAAATGTAGAAGGAAAATGGAATCATTGTTTAGTTACCTTTAGTAAAGATAACTTACCTTTGATTGGTACCGTTTCCCAAAATAATCATATTCATATTTTTTCGGGATTTAGTAATCCTTTAGTAATTATTCCACCATTAGCACGACGTTTTGCAAATTATTTAGCTGGAAATGAGGATGATATTATTTCTAGATTTTCTCCAACACGTTTTGAAAATTAAATACCTAATACTTCTCGTGACTTTTCTAAAATAGCTTTGGGACGAAAAGGTTTAGTCATATATAAATCAGCACCAACTTCTAAGCCTTTTTGTTTATCATTTTCTTGTCCTTTAGCTGTCAAAATAATAATATAAATATCTGGAATTTTTAATTCTTGTTTTACAGTTTGGCATACATCTAAACCGTTCATTTTCGGCATCATTATATCTAAAAAAACTAAATCTGGTTTATTCGATTTGATTATTTCTAAAGCTTCTTGTCCATTTTCTGCAAGAAGTAATTCAACACCTTCATCTTCCAATTTTTCTAATACTTGTTCCATTAAAATGCGAATATTTGCTTCGTCATCGACAATTAAAATTTTCTTTTCCATAAATACCCTCTTATTTACTTAGTTAAACTATGATATCAAGTTCGGATTATTAGTTATTATTTAATATTCCCTATTCCCTGTTCAAAAAAATTAAGATAAATCTGATTTTTCAGTATCACCTAATAAAATAAAAAATAAATTTTCTAACCCTTTCTCAAACCGTAATGTTTTAACTAAATCGTGTTCTTGAGACAAAACAGAATCAACAATAATCATATCAGGTTTGATTGATAAAGCTTTTTCGATACATTCTTCACCATTAGATGCTTCAACAACATTGTAACCTTGGGTTTTAAGAATTTGAGATAAAGTAAATAAAGTTGAAGCAGTTGTGTCTACGACTAAAACTTTTTTAGCGGATGTTCCTTGAGATAGTAATGAGCCAATTTCTTTCATTAATTTATTGTTATCAATCGGTTTGGTCATATATCTATCAATACCCAATCGATATCCCCTTTCTTTATCTTCAAAAATAGATAACATAATGATAGGAATATCCATTTTAGTTGGGTCATTTTTAAGAATTGCAGCTGTATCAAACCCATTAATTTGAGGCATCATCACATCAAGTATAATTAAATCTGGTTTATCAGCTTTAATTTGATAAATCGCATCTAAACCATCTGTAGCTTCTCTGACTGCATAACCTTGATTTTGTAAAGATTGTCTGAGTAATTCACGGATATTTGCATCATCATCAACTACTAAAATAGTCTTTTTACGGTCGGAATTAGAAGTATTATTAGTAGAATGTTCCTGTAACTGTTGGACAATAGTATTTAAATTAACAATCTGTTCAAATTGGTTGATTGTATTAACTTGAATTGGTATAGAAAAGGAAAAAGTACTACCTTTACCTAATTCACTTTCTACCCAAATATTACCACCATGATGTTGAATAATTTGTTTACAAATTGGCAATCCTAAACCAGTACCTTGGGGTTTGTCGGTTAAAGTTTCTCCTACTTGTTTAAATTTATCAAATACTTTTGTTTGGTCTTCTAATGCTATACCATTACCTGTATCAATTATACTAACAACAATATTGTGATTAATTAGTTTAGCACTACAAGTAATAGAACCTTGATGAGTAAATTTAACCGCATTTGATATCAAATTAATTAAAACTTGCATCAGACGGTTTTCATCTCCGATAATTTGCGGTAATTCTGGTTCTATATCTGTAATTAACTCTAAATATTTGCTTGTAAATAAACCGGATATAGCAGCTAAGGAGCGCTCAATTAATTTTTCAATATTGATTGCTTCTTGCTTCCAATCAAGCTTTCCTGCTTCCATTTTGGCAATATCTAATACATCGTTGATTAAAGCTGTAAGACGCTCAGCTTCCGAGATAATAATATTAATATTATCCTTTACTCTTCTAATTGTTTTTTTAGTTTTGTGTTCTTCATGGGGTAGAAAAGGAAAGACATCTTCTTCTAGTTTTTCTTGAATAATAGATGCAAATCCTAATACAGAAGTTAAAGGAGTTCGTAATTCGTGGGAAACCGTAGAAATAAAATCTGTCTTCATTGCATCAATTTCTTTTTCTTGAGTAATATCTCTGACGAGAATCACTGAACCAAAAGATTTACAATAGGAATCTTGACAATTAGTTTCTAAAATTGCGGTGACAGATGCTTTGACAATTTGTTTTTCATTTAATTGAAATTCTTTTGTAAAAACTGCTGTAGGGTTTTGCTGAGTATTGTTTACCAACTCTACCACTTCAGGAATAAATTCTTGAAAGTAAATTCCTTTAATATCTACATCCCTCAAACCAAACATTTTAGTAATAGCGGGATTATAGTTGATTATTTTACCGTTAATATCGCTAACCAATAAACCATCTGCCAGGTTATCAATAATTGCGTTTAAATGTGCTGTATTTGCTGCTTGTTCTTTTAACAATTGCTTAACTCGATTAATTAAATGGTTAAAAGAAAATGCTAAAATACCAATTTCATCTTGTGTGGTAATCGGAACTTGTAAGTCAAAGTTTTCTGATTGTGTGACTTGTTTCGCAACCTGAGTTAGTTCAATAATAGGAGATGATATTGCCCAACTAAGTTGTCTAGCTAATACAAATTTGAGAATAATAGAGATAAAAATACTACTAAAAATAATCCTATTACGAAAGATAATTGCTTCTTTTAAGTTTCGTTGTGCTTGTGTCGCTTGTTTATAGAAAATTTTGATTATTTCTGTTAACTTATCGGAGATGCCATCGAATTGAATTGCTAAATCGCTATTAGTAAATTCTAAAAGTTGATTTTGAGCAGTTGTAATGTTTTTAGTTGAGTCTAATTTATTAACTCTAATTTCTTTTACCAATTGATTCAACGATTGTAAATACTTTTCTGATGCTCCTTGATTAGATGTAATAAATTTTTCTAATTTTGATATTTCTTGTTGTGAATAATATTTTTTTTTGGCTTTGATCAATTTCATTTCTGACCAACCTTTTTGAATAGTTTCTGAATGTTTAATAATATGAGTATACTCTTCCTGAAATTTTTCTGGCTGCTTACTCAAGGGAATTAACTGTTGTTGATGGGTTCTTACTTGTAAAATTCCTGTTTGTAGACGATGAAGAGCAGTAGTATGAATTAAAGCGTATTCTTCTTGTTGTAAAGCTTGTTTTTCTAATTCATTTCCAACTATTACTCCTAAAACAGTTCCAAATGCAGAAATCCCAAAAGCCAGAGCATATCCTAAAGTAATTTTTCGATTTATTCTCAGATTTTTGAAAAATTTATAATGTAAATTTTGGATAGATTTGGGGTGAAATAAATTATTTAATTTCATATTTAGAGGATAAACAAATAAGGCTGATTAACTGGCTTATTGATAGTTTTCCCATGAATTATACAAAAATAACAATCAAACGCAAAAAAATATTCCTCAATTTCCTAATGTTTAGGTAAAGTCTCTTGATTTGGTTCAATTGGTATCTGAATACAAAATTCTGTTCCTTTGCCTAATTCTGATAAACATTTGATAATTCCACCATGTTTTTCTACTATAATTTGATAGCTAATTGCCATACCCAAACCCGTACCTTTACCAACTTCTTTTGTTGTAAAAAATGGGTCATATAGCTTTTTCTGAATATCTTCGGCAATTCCTGGTCCATTATCTATAATCGAAATATTTACCCAGTTATTTTGCATCATTTGAGTACGAATAATAATCAAATTTCCCTTTTCTTGTAAAGCGTCGATAGCGTTGCTAATGATATTCATAAACACTTGATTTAACTGTCCTGCATAACAATTTACTAAAGGTATTTCACCATATTCTTTAATTATGTCGATAGATTTTTGTTTTTCGTTTCCATCCAAACGGTGACGTAAAATTAATAAAGTTCCATCAATACCTTCATGAATATCAACGGGTTTTATTTCTGCTTTATCAAGGTGAGAAAAAATTCCTAAAGAACGAACAATATCTTTAATTCTGTTAACTCCTACTTTCATTGAATTAAATAATTGGAGAAAATCTGTCTTTACAAAATGAAAATTGATATCCTCCATTTTCTCTTCAATTTCTGCTATGGGTTGCGGATAATTTTTTTGAAATAGACTGATCAAATCAATTAAATCTTGAGCATAATTAAACCCATAACCAATATTACCTTTAATAAAATTGATTGGATTATTGATTTCGTGAGCAATTCCAGCTACCATTTGTCCCAAGCTAGACATTTTTTCACTGTGTACTAATTGAGCTTGGGTTTGCTGTAATTTATCCAAGGTTTGTTGTAACTGTTTAGCTTGTTCTTGAGCGGATTTCGCAGCATTTACACTTTGTTCGTATAGTAGCGCTTTCTCAATGGCGATCGCGGCTTGAACAGCAAAGATATTCAGGACTTTCAATTCTTCTGTGGTATAGTTAATTTTGGTTTGATTACCAACAGCAATTGCTGCAATTATTTGCTCTTTATTTTTCAAAGGAACACAAATCAATGAGCTAATTTTTTGATGATTTATTGGACATTTAAAAAAGTCACAAATATTGTTGAGAATCTCTCCTTTAGCTCTTTTGATTATCTCTCCTATAATACCTTCACCTAAAGTTATAGGAAATTGAAAACAGCTAATATCACCAAATTTATAAAGAGGTTGAAGTTGACCCGTTTGAGGTTCTAATAACAAAAAAACACCAATATTACATTCAATTATTGTGCTAATTCTTTCTAATACTAATTGAGCAATTTGGTTTAAGTTTAAACTATTTGTAATTTGTGTAGATAGTTCATCAAATAAATCGATTTCTTCATACCTTTCTAATAACTCTTTTGCTAATGACTTTTTTTCACATTCTTGTTTAATCAAAAAAGAAATCAATTGAGAAACTGCTAAAGCTTGAGAATCCCCAATTACCCAAGCAAAAATTTTATCGGAGAACTCAATTGGATATTTCTCGATTAATCCTTCTTGATATGTCCCGTAAAGAACTTTACCATCGGTATTAATGATATATAAAGGTGTGTTTTCTGAAGCCAAAATATTTGTTATCAGGTGGGTAATATCTTTTTGATTTAAAAATTTCTGTAAATTAATCGGAATCATCAGCAAACAACCTCAAAACTGGGAACACTAATAAAAAACCCTTATTCGCTTTACCTATTCTCGGTTATCATCTCCAATCTGATTTCAACTTTCTAACTTCAGAAAGTCAGAGAAAAAGATGTAAATAAAAGAGTTTAGCTTTTACGCATTTAATTTGTATTTGACTAGCGGGCTTTCCGGCCCGCACTACAAGAATTTGATATTTTTTTTATACAATTTAGCTGCACATCAGCTTAGCTTTTACCTCTAAACCCTGTTTTAAACAAAGCAAACACACTCTATATAAAAACGTCTAATATTTAGGTTTCCCAAAATCTTTACAAAATCACCATAATTACCAAAAAAATCATCCCTGCACTCAAAAAAGAAGTATTTACTTATCTAAATATTTCTAATATTTAACGAATAGCTTTGATTAGATAATCATCTAATTGTATTTATAGTTACTAAACTTGCAATTTCGGTATTCCCCCCAACAATGTACGGTTGTTACAACTTGTTACAAAGCTTTACATTTTGTTATATTTATTAATAACAAACGCAGATTAAGGATAAAGACGTGATGACTAGAGGTTTTACCAGTAACGAATTAGGTCAACTGAATAATTTTGCGATTGAACCAAAAGTTTATGTTGACGAGACATCAAGAGTAGGTTTTACTGAGTATGCAGAGAAGCTGAATGGTCGTCTTGCAATGATTGGGTTTATTTCAATGATTGCTGTGGAGGTTTTAAGCGGACAGAGCTTGATTGGATGGTTAACTAATTTATAAGAATTGTACTTAATAGATAAAAATAGAGCATAAGTTATTATGAAAACTGATTTTGATTTTCCGAGAAAAGATTTACTTGGTTCCGTTGTTTTTCGACCAGATTTTAACAATTTTGCCGCGATTAATGTAAATCAAGCTTGGTCTTTATTTTTGACAGCAGGTAAAGATGATAAGCTTTTGGGAGAGCAAACTGAATTGGGGAAATTTTTTACCAATATTTTAATTGGTTTAGGAGTGACTGGAATTATTTGGGTAAGTTTGTTCAGCAATTTTTCATAATTATTCTAGTTGACATTTTCAACTTAATAAATTTATTTGAAGTCTTGGTGTGTGTAAGGAACTGAGACTTCTTTTAATGTTTACTAATTTTCTACATTTGATGTTGGATAATGATTTTAAATTTAGTTTTTATTACAACAGTTCATGAAGCGAATTATTAATTTTTTGGGAATCTAAAATATCTGCTGCTTCCTGTAAAAGTTGTTGTTGTTCTTTTTGAATTTCTTCTAATCTTCGTGAAATATCGTTTAATCTTTGTTGCTTATCATGATAAGGAAGTATATGATAAGCAGTGGTATTTTTTAATTTAGATTCTAAAGTGTTATCTAGTGTTTTTGCATCTGTAAATTGTTTAGTTGCAAAATGATTAAATAATTTACTTAACCATAACCAACTATATTTAATTAAAGCCTGAAATAATTTTAAAGGTATTTGCAATACTGATAAACTAATCGACTCAATTAAACGACCTATTGCTTTGATTAAATTCCAAAAAATAGCTAAACTAAATAAAATAATAATCAAGCTGATGATAGGATGATTTACTATCCAATTAAATAATTCTATAGTTTTTAAAAATGCTGGATGTTGTTCAAACCAATCTGCGACTGAAGAAGTAACAACAGTTTGTACCGATAAAGGCTGTAAGTTTTCCTGTAAAGAACTCTTAGCTTGTTCTAGCGTATTACTAACTGTATCGATAGCATTATGACTACTTTGAATTGCTGTTTGCTTCCAGTCGCTAACATTATCTAAGCTTGCTTCTACAGCAGTTTTAGTTTGCTGTAAACGTGGAAGTAAAATTTCTGAAATAGTAATATCGAAACTGTTTTTTATATTCATACAATATTTTAAATTATTAATCATATTCTTAGAAGTCGGGTTTTTATGAAATTGCTCTCATCTTAGGGATAGTTATTTAAAAAACCCGACTTCTTTACCTAACTTGTGAAATCAATCCTTAGAAGTTGGGTTTTCATGAAATTGCTTTAATCGAAGAGATAGTTATTTAAAAACCCGAATTTTTTATCCAACTTGTGTGTTATCCGCTTGAGAATCATTTACCCATAACTTAGGTAATAACAATCCAGAATTTTCTTTATATTCTGCAAACTCAGAATAGCGAGATAAAGACTTATCTTTTTTAAGCATATTAGGAACGAAAATCATTGTTGTAAATAATCCTAAAATTGCAAATGGTAGCCAATGTTGAACTAATAAAGCAAATCCAAAATAGATACAAATTTCTCCTAAATAATTTGTATTACGACAGCGAGCAAAAAATCCTTCTGTTATCAACCCAGATTTGTATTTGAGAGTGTAGTATTTCTGAGCATCGCTACTGTAGTGCAGAAATATTCCTAATATATTAATTGAAATAGCTGCTGCAATTAAAGGTGAACTAGGAACTGAACCGCTACTTATTAAAATGAATGGTGCTATCCAATATAAACTTACAAAGAAAAAAGTAAATATTCCTGTTCCTAAAGAAACTTCTTGTTCCCATTGTTTATCTGGATAAATTCTGTCTTTCAACAACCATAATATTCCATAAGTTCCGTGGAGTGCTAAATAAACCCAAGCACCAATAGTAAAGTTTTGATAGATGATCATTAGTGCTAAAACAAATATAAATGTTAAAGCTTTGTGTAAGTTAATTGAGTGTTTGCTTTTCATAGTTGATTCGATAAAACTACAGAGAATAAATACCAAATATTTGGTTTATCAAGTATAACTATATTTTACCGACTTTTGTCCTACAACCTTGGGAACACCTGCAATTAATTCTAAATTTTGTAAGTTCAAAGTACACAGCGGGTTATCTAGATTTAAAGATTTAAAAGGACTTTCTTGAGGAATTACTAATTTACCCTGAACCAAACTTACTTGTGATTTAAACTGACTTTCAAAACACAGTAATTCAGAACCCAAACCACTAAAAGCGCTACCATTAAATCCTTGTTTCCACCAGGTAGAAAAATTTAATAACCCTTTTTGATAGCGCAAACTGCATAATTCACGGTTATTCTGACTAACCGTGACATTGCCGTTATTCCAAGAAAAATCTGCCATTTCTTTGGGTAAACCCCAAATTTCTCTACCTCCAGCGACTGAATCTTGATTATCAACGTAAATATGGGAAACCCAAGCACCAATTTTTCCTTGATAGCGTACAAATCCAGGAACTACTATCAATTCGTTGTATGTTAATAACGAGCCACTTTCATAAGAAGATATATAGATACCTCCTAAAGTTTTCCCTGGTAAAAGTGAGAGTATTTCTAACTCTGAAGGAATAAAATTACTGGCTTGTTCGACATTAACTAATTGTAAGGTTTGTAATGCATAACCTTTGAGCGTCCAAGGTGCGGGAGGATAAGTCATCAGCGGTAACTACTCCTGTATATATATGTACTTCTAATATTGTAGAAGGTTAAGGATTTATTTTATTCATCATAAGAGAATCATAAAAATATTCATGAGATTATTGTATAAGTGCAAGTTTATACAAATAAGTTGATGCTTACTAAGTAATAATAAGTTGATTCATATCACTCATATGATGATGCGTTTTACTTTTATTACTTAACTATAATCAAAAATGGCTTGTAAAATTTATTTGCCAACAATTCATTTATTTGCGTATTCTCGCGCTCCTAAAACAGAAAATGTAATTGGAAATGCTCCCGATATAAATCCTGATTGGTTATGGGAACAGTGTAATCAAATTGTTCAAACAAAATTACCATACGAGTTTAATCTGAAGGATTTTTTGCAGGAAGAAAATAAGGAAGTATCAGCAGAACTTTTGATTAATCAGAAATTATCCCAGCAAAACAAACCAGAATTTATTGATATTCCAACAGATAAAAAAATAGATAGTTATGATATTGAAAATTATTTTCCGATTTCGATTAAAGAAGAAAATGATATTCTCGCAGAAATTTATCCGTTAAAGCTTTATGAAAGTTATGCATTGGGTTTAAGTTTTTATCCAATACAGCAATTAGAGAATAAAAAATTTACCATTGACGAAATAAAACAACATAATTTAAATCCTAGTAACTGTTTATTTTTATCTCAAGAAAATAATACACAAAATGATAATCCATTTTTGGGTCAGACAATATTAATTACAGCTAAATTAACAGGAAAAGAACGAAAAAAGTCTTTAGAATGGTTGAAAAATCATGTTGCTGATGAATATCTAGATGCTCTATTCCAAAAAGATAATAACTTTAGAAAACCGGCTTTTAATCGAGCTGGTAAATTATTTGGTAGACCAATTTTTGAATATGGTATTTTCAGACAATTAGATAAATATATTCATATTTTAGTTTGGTTAATCGAGGATAAAGATGAAAAAAATATTGTAGAAAAAGTTTATAGTAAGTTATTAGATTTATTTTTATTTAGGACTAATGTTGTTAAAGCTTATAAAGAAACCAGAACATATACAAAAAAAGCAAAAAATAGAAATTTGAGAATAGAAAAAAAGCTAGAAGGAATGATTACGGATTCATCTAAAAGTAGAGGATCAAAGAATTTCAATCTCATGAAAATATCTGAAGATTTAATCGAATTGACTCAAATGTCAGTAAGATATGCAAATATTTTGAGAGATATAGAAGACCATCAAAATACTATAGTTGATAATACTCGAAACTATAATGATAAAATACGAGAGATAAAAAGCTTTTCTCCCACTGAAAATTTGGGATTTTTGATTTTTTTTGGTGAAAGGGCTTGTCGTTCTTTTAAAGACCAACTTGCAGCGGAATTAGCCTATTTTCAACATGGTATCGATTTAGTTGATAACGTAGTTGATGCACTCCGAGGACAAATCGCAATTGAGCAAGCAAACAGAGAACGAGAACTGCAAACTACAATTACAAGCTTAGGTATTGCTATTGCTTTTGCGGGAATTTTTACATCCAGTTATGAAGCAGGTGTTTCTGGTGAAAAAACAAGCGATTTTATTAAAAAATATATTGGAAAATTTATAAACTTACCTGTTGATTTAGATTTCAATATTACTCATTTTTGCTTTTCCTTTTTTATAAGTATAATTGTTGGTTTGATTCTATGGTCGTTTGTATCGTATAGATTGACACGAAGCTATGAAGAAAAAGGGCTTTTAAAAAAAAATAAATCTAAATTAAACAGATTTCATTTACTACGCAAACAACGTAAATCTAATAAATAAATAATTACTCGTAACTAGTACCATCTTTATGAGTGAAAATTACCGATTTACCATCATCATTAGGTTTCGCAATTAAATCATTATCAGGATAATTTCCAGTATCATTCGGAGTTCTATCCCCCACTTCTAAATAAACTTTGAATATACAAATTAAAGGCTTTTTAGCTTACTAACCACTATCTACTAACAACCAACAACTAACTTCCGTCCTTTGGTGGTACTAACTATTTAAATAATAATGCCATAAAATTGTCGCAGCGATCGCCCTCCAAGGTCGCCAATTTTCGGCTATAATTTCCATCTCATCAGGTGTCGGACGTGTTGATAATTTTTTCAGCTTTTGATATGCAACAATTACTCCCAAATCGCCTTTAGGGAACGCATCCGGACGTTGTAAACACATCAACAAATATATATCCACCGTCCAATCACCGATACCTTTAATCCTCTTGAGTTGATTTCTAAGAGTTATATCATCAGCAAACGCTAATTCTTGTAAATTTAAATCATTGTTGAAAATTGCGATCGCCAATTCTTTCAGATAAATGATTTTTTGACGACTGATTCCACAAGTCTTTAACTGAACATCATCAAACTTAAGTAAATTCTCAGGTGTCAGCGGAACCACCATTTCACACAAACGCTTCATAGTAGCACTTGCAGAATCCACCGAAACCTGCTGTCCTAAAATTGTCCGTACCAACCCCGAAAAACCCGAATTTTCCTTCCATCTCGGTGGATTCCCCCATTTTTGTAAAACCCCTGCAAAATCTTCATCCCTCTTACCAAGCTCTTCTAAACCAACAATAAAACTTTCCTGAGTAAGTGCTTCTTGTATCATTTCTCTGTTCTTTCTTCCTCAGCGTACTCTGCGTACTCTGCGGTTAAATAAATCAAAAATATCACAGCAAAACTACTAGTAATTTTTAACCTCAGCGAATACCATGAAAATCAACCCGACTTTAACAACAAACTTCACAATTAATGAAAAAAATCATTAAAACCCTAGGAACAACCTTAACCATCTCCCTAGCCCTTAGCAATCCAGCACAAGCCAGAATCATTACTAGTATCAGCCCACCTTCAGGAACAGGTCAAGGAGAAGTCTTCTGTTCCCAGGTACAAACTTCCGTAGATACCCCATTTCCCAATAATACTGGAAATCAAATCAACAACTTCCCCGGTTTATCCTGTACACCAAAAACCTTCCGCGAAATTGCTCCCATCGACACCCAATTATTCCTTGAACCTTCTGGAGGAACCACAGAATATTTACTGAGTGAAACAGTTATAAATAGTACCGAATCTATTTGGGATGGCTTTAATATTGCCATTGGTTTTCGATCCGATGATGACCTAGGTGGAGATAACTTCGCATCCCCTGCGGTAATTTTAGTTCCTCCCGGCTTCGCAATTCCGACATTTAGTAACACTCAACCGACTTCCTCAAAATTCGCCCAAATTAACCCCGATGGTTCCTATAATCTTAACTGGAGTGGGGGTACTGTAGCTCCCGGTGAATCTGTGGATTTCACATTTTCCCTGAATATTCCCGATGATTTAGAAGCAAACAATTTCTACGATGCCTTTACAATTCGTCAACTTCCGATTGCTTCTAAATTAAATGAAAATAAAACCATTCCCGAACCAAACTTGATATTTGGTGTTCTAAGTTTGCTCGCTTCGGGTTTAGCTATAAAAAGGAAATTGTAACGTTTATTTTGATAGGTACTTACTCCAATTAAGAGTTATCTATCTCCGTGTCCCCTATCCCCCATTTTCCACAATTATGTATGTTAGAAAAGCATAAATCTCTTTCTTTTTCGGATATTCTGCTGATTATTGCTGGATTTTTCCTGGTAATTCTACTGTGGCAATTACGGAGTTTATTGTTAACTTTGATGATTGCTGTGGTGTTGGCAGCTACTATTACACCTTTTGTTGATGCACTGGAAAAATTTCGTTTTCCCCGGTGGTTAGGGGTGATTCTGTTTTATTTGGGTTTGATTGGAGGACTGATTATAATCGGTTTGTTAATTGGTCCTTCTGTTTCCGAGCAAATTCAGCGCTTAGTCCGGAGATTTCCGGTGTATTTGGACAATTTGGGGGTAGCAGTTGAAGATTTAGCTACACGAGTTGGAATTACTCAGATAGAAACTCTAGAACAATTCTTTGATCTACAAACCTTGACTAATTGGCTGTTCCGTTCTAGTCAAAGGTTGGTTGTACGTTCTTTTGGAGTAACTTTCGGTATTCTTGGGGCTGGGGTAAATTTGATTTTGGCTGTGGTGATTTCCGGTTATATGGCTGCTGGAAGCAAAAGTTTAATTAATGGTTTGATAAATGTGTTTCCACAACCGTGGAATGAACGTCTCAATGCACAAGTTTTACCCATTTCTCGACGCATGGGAGGTTACGTTCAAGGAAGGGTTCTGGTTTCAGCGATTTTAGGTATTGCGATCGCCCTTGCTTTACGAGTTTTAGGACTTGCGGAATTTGCTTTAGCACTAGGTACAATTGCGGCATTTACCAACGTTATACCGTTTATTGGTCCGGTTTTGGGAGCGATTCCTGCTTTGATTGTTGCCATCCCCCTAGGAGGGTTAACTTTTTTATGGGTACTGCTATTATTTGTAATTATTCAAAATGTTGAAAGTTATGTCCTAGACCCTTTGTTAGTCGGTTCTTCCGTTCGAGTCCACCCATTTTATCAACTTTTAGCCGTTTTAGGAGGAACCCAGGTTTTAGGAATTATTGGGGCTATAATTGTCCCTCCTTGGGTAGCCGGCATAACTGTTCTTTTAGAAAATTTATATCTTCATCCCAAATTATTAGCTGAACAGAAGCAGGAGTTAGTTGACAGTTGACAGTTGACAGTTATTAATTAACCAATTCCCAATTCCCAATTACCCATTCCCAATTACCAATTCCCCATTACCAAACTACTATTTTTTGTAAAAAAAGAAAAAACTTAACAAATCATAGCTGCAAAATTCGACGTTTTGTAGTAAATAATATAGTCTCCCCTTCCTCACACTAAATTTTTACTGTATGTGGTCTGAATTAAAAAAAGCAATAAATAATATTGATGTTTCTGCTGACTGGATTGGTATCAGAGCGGTAACAGAAATCTCATCAAATCGTTTTATCCGAGACGCTTTACCTCAAAGCAATGGTAAGACTTCTACTCTGGGAGCAATGGTAGAAGTCTTAGTTAATGGCTCTTTGGGCTATGGAGCTACTAATTCTTTAGACTTTGATTCTTTACAAGCTGCTGCGGAAGTGGCATATAAACAAGCACTGTCTGCTAGCGAATGGTGGATATATCCATTTCAAAAAGCAAGTGAACGTCCGAAAGTTGTGGGTGAATATATTTCACCGTCGGTTGGTGCTTTAGATGCTTTAAGTCCAGGTGAAATTAATGATTTACTGGTGCGTATCTGCAACACGTTAAAAGTTGATGACAAAATTGTTCAAACTACAGCTAGCGCTAGTACTACTGAAAAGAATACTTGGTTTGTCAGTAGTAACGGATCAGAAATTTATCAAAAGTTCTTGTTATTTAGTACTCATTTTGGAGCTACCGCACAAGATGGTTTGATTGTCCAGCAGCGAACGAATAATGGTTGGTCGGCACATTGCTATCAAGGTTTATTAGAATTCAAGGAAGATGATTTGTGGTATCGTGTGCGAGAAGTTGGGGAGCAAGCTGTGGAATTGTTAACGGCTCAAGAATGCCCGAATACGCGCACTAATTTGGTATTAGCACCGGATCAGATGATGCTACAAATCCATGAAAGTGTAGGGCATCCTTTAGAGATTGACCGGATTTTAGGTGATGAGCGAAATTACGCTGGTGGTAGTTTTGTCAAGACGGATGATTTTGGCAGTTTGAAGTACGGTTCTGATGTAATGAATATTACTTTTGACCCTACAGTCAAAGGTGAATTTGCCAGCTATGGTTTTGATGATACAGGCGCGATCGCAACACGAGAATATGTAGTCAAAGAAGGTGTATTGCAGCGGGGTTTGGGAAGTCTGGAAAGTCAAGCTAGAAGCCGAGTTAGCGGTGTTGCTTGCGCTCGCGCTTGTTCTTGGAATAGACCACCAATCGACCGCATGGCAAACTTGAATTTAGAACCAGGTTCAGCCAGCTTTGAAGAAATCATCGGTGGTATAAAAAACGGCGTTTACATGGAATCCAACCGTTCTTGGTCAATAGATGACCGTCGATATAAATTTCAATTTGGTTGCGAATACGGTAAATTAATTGAAGATGGTAAGCTCACAAAAACCCTGCGTAATCCTAATTATCGAGCTACCACCCCAGAATTTTGGCAGAGTTTAATCAAAGTAGGGAATAAATCCACCTGGAAAATGTACGGTACTGCTTATTGCGGTAAAGGAGAACCAAACCAAGCAATTTCGGTAGGACACGGTTCCCCGGTTTGCTTATTTACCAATGTTGAAGTTTTCGGTGGAGGATGAGGTTTTACCACCGGAGTTAATACCACCGGAGTTAGGAGTTAAGAGTTGTTTAACCTTTAACCTTTGACCTTTAACCTTTAACCTGATTAATTTATATATATGAAAAAAAAAGATATCTCAGCTTTAGAAGTTAGCTTTAATCGATTGTTTGAATCTCTTTTAGATAAGAAGAAATCGGAGGAAGAATTTACTTTTAAACTAAATAGAGAACGCAGTCAATTTACTCGGTTCAATCGTGCGAGGGTACGGCAAACTGGTGTTGTATCGGATGGTTGGATTGAATTGACTTTAATGGAAAATCAACGCAGTAGTTATCGTGTTTTTCCTGTTAGTGGTAATTGGGAATTTGACTGGGAGCAAGCCTATAATGCTTTACAGGAATTACGAGCAGAATTACCATTATTACCTCTAGATACATATCTTGTTTTACCATCAGGAGATGATGACAATCGAGAAGTTTATTCGGGTAATTTATTAGCTGAGGAAGAAGTTGCTCAAACGATTTTGGAAGCGGTTGCAGAATTAGATTTTACTGGTTTCTATGCTGGAGGTGTTATAAGTCAAGGTTATGCTGATTCCGGTGGTAAAAAATATTGGTTTAGTACCGATACTTTTACATTAGATTATTCAATTTTTACCGATTCTGGACAAGCGGTTAAAGGCTTTTTTGCTGGAAATAATTGGAATCATCAAACTTATATAGACAAAATTTACCAAGCTAAACAGCAATTAAAATTACTTTCTCATCCTGCTAAAGAATTACCAAAAGGACATTACAAAACTTATTTTGCACCTGCTGCGGTTGCGGAATTTTTAACGATGCTTTCTTGGGGAGGTATTAGTGAAGCGGATATTCAACAAGGAAACAGTGCTTTAGCAAAGCTAGCCAGTCGAGAAAAGATGCTTTCTCCAAAATTTAGTTTACGAGAAAATTTTAAAACTGGTTTAGTACCCCGTTTTAACGAATGGGGTGAAATTGCTCCTTTGGATTTAAAATTAATCGAAAAAGGTGTTTTGTTAAATAGTTTAGTTAATTCTCGTTCCGCGAAAGAGTACAATAAAAGTCCCAATGGTGCGAATAGTTCCGAATCCTTACGTTCACCACAAATCGGTTTGGGGAATTTACCATCTGAAAAGGTTTTATCAAGTTTAGATACAGGACTTTATGTATCAAATTTACATTATCTTAACTGGAGCGATCGCCCTGCTGGTAGAATCACTGGAATGACTCGTTACGCTTGCTTTTGGGTTGCTAACGGTGAAATAGTCGCACCGATAGAAAACTTACGTTTTGATGATAGTTTATACAATTTTTGGGGTGATAATTTAATAGATTTTACTGATAAACATGAATTTATTCCCGAAGTCGGAACCTATGAAAATCGTCAGCTTGGCGGTAGTATGGTTCCGGGAATGTTAGTGGAAGATTTTACTTATACGCTTTAGAGAAGTGTGGACATTGCGGTAATCAGAGGGTGTTTGAAAAAGGTGCGAGGAAAAAATGCCTGAAATGTCGATTCTGAAAGCCTTTGAGGCTATTTTTATCGAAAATTGATTACCGCAACTCTTCAAAGTTTTATCAGGTATAGTTTTCAGCCTTTTTTTTTGGAGGCAGTTGACAACTCATGGTCTTGAAATCCTATATTAGCTTCAGATTACTGCATTTGAACCTTGAAAACCAAATACTGTATACCTTCTGGAGTGAGCCGTTGAAATTACAATTAATCCCTATTAGGGATTGAAACGAACAATGCTTTTATCCATCAAAACAAAGTTAGTTGAAATTACAATTAATTGGTTGGAGACTGACGGAAGAGAATTATTACCTGTTCAAAGATTGCAAGATTCTGAGCGTACTGGCGCACCTGTAAAATTTAGGGTGTTGCATAATAGAGGGAGGATTTGAGGTTTTCTACTGTGCTTTTCATTAGTTTTGCGGGATTGTAGAGACGCGAAGCGCGTTCACGCCTTTTTCGTGCGGCGAGCGCGTGCCCGGAGGGCAAAGCGTGACGCGATAGCGTCATAGGGCATAATTTCTCGTCTCTACATGGTTTCGGAGATAAATGAACCCTGTCAAAATAAATGAAAAAGACTACTAGAAGGACAGGGCTTTAAACCCATAATTATTGGTAAATCTAAACACTTGCGCTAATATCCTAATAATGTAAATAATATAAATCAATTGAGTAGCGAGTTAATGCAGCCAGATGCACTACTAACAGAAGTAATCTTAACCTCACCACGTCAGTCTCTCGGCAATATTAAACTTGATTGGACACCACAACCTGGCAATTATCTTGACTTCAAAGGTCAAACCTACGCAGTATTGGAACGTCGTCACCATTACCAGCTAAAGCAAGGACGTTACAGCTTACACAAGATTGCGATTTACGTACAATCAGCAACAAGATCAGTTGAAAAAACATTAGTAAACGGACGTTGGGTAATTGGTAACGCTAACTGTAGTTATAACGCTCTTTCAGAAATTATCCGCTGTGCAGTTAATCCTGTCGGACCTTGTAAAGGTTGTAAATATTACGAAAGGTTAGAGATTAAAGGTTAACTGTCAACTGTCAACTGTCAACTATTTCCCCCACAGTTAAACGACTACCATTAACAAAGTCCCATCCCGATTGGGGACGTTTACCAGCTAGCTGTACTTCTTGCAATAACAATAAACCCTCTCCTGTCTGTACAATTGCTCCTATACCTTTGACAATGCTGACAATTTCCCCAGGATTACCTGAAAGACTTGACAAATCTGGTAATTTATTTTTTATTTGTTGAACTGTAAGTGGTAATTGATTCCAATAATCTGAAGCAAGTGGAACGGTAGCTGTAATCTTAATGGTTTGACCGCGAAATGTTGCCACACAGTTGGGGTAAAAACCTCTAATTTTGTTGTGTAACTCTATGGCACTCTTTGACCAATCTAAGCGATAATCATCTTTTTTGATCAAAGGAGCATAAGTCGCGCGAGTTTCATCTTGGGGAATAGGCTTAATTTCCCGGTTTTGCAGTTTTATAAGTGTTTCTACCAGTAAGTCTGCGCCCATTAATGCTAGTTTTTCCGCCAATTCCTGGGAATTATCAAGCAATTCAATGGGTGTTTTAGCCTCTAATAGCACGGCTCCGGTATCCATACCCGCATCCATTAACATAGTTGTTATTCCTGTTTCCGTGGCTCCATTGTGCAAACACCATTGAATCGGTGCTGCACCACGATATTGTGGTAAAATGGAGCCATGCACATTCACGCAAGCCAGCTTGGGTATATCTAGAATCTCTTGGGAAAGAATTTGTCCGTAAGCAATAACAACAAATACGTCTGCTTCTATTTCCTTTAATTTCATTAACGTCGCAACATCTTTTTTAATTCGCTGGGGTTGCCATACAGTTAAATTATGTGTTAAAGCAACACTTTTTACAGGAGAAGGTGTGAGTTTATTCCCACGTCCCCGACATTTATCCGGTTGAGTAACAACTCCTAGCACTTCAAAATCTGAATGATTCAGCAATTTTTCTAAGGTCGGAACGGCAAACTGGGGAGTCCCAAAAAATACGACTTTCATAAGAATAATAGTTATTTACTCAACTTTTAACACTAACATCACTGCCGAACTGCGTCATTAGGATAGATACTGCTTGATCAACAACAATAAGCCTAAAGGTAGAGTGCAATTAATGAATACATAGGGTATAGTTCTTTAAATGGTTTTTATGATTCAAAATCTAGTTAAAAATTGAATATTTTTACTTATTTCGATTCTTGAAATATAATTATATTATCTAGTGAAAGTTAAAGATTTTTAACTAGGTTTTCGACTACATTAAGTATTTCTATGGTTGTGATTGAAATTTGTTACATACATTCAATTACTTCCAAATGCGAACTAATATTTTAATCAGGCTGTTAATTTCTCCTACTGGTTTTGATGATTTTTTTCTGATATTTCATCTCATGCCCGGAATTGGGTTCGGGAATGTTGAAGTAGAAATTGAACAGGTAGGATTTCTGAGAATTTAAAATGCCACATTTATTCGAGTCATCGGGGTTAAATTAAGTTTCGTAAGTTCTGTAATTTTTGTGTAGTTTTAATTATTTACTAGTAGCTGTATTGACGTTGATTTATTTTTGAGCCAATATTTGGTTAAAATGGCATTTTTTGGTTGTTTGTACTTATACAACAGTGTGTTGTTCGAGTAACTTTATCCAAATTATGAATTATCTAAATTAATGTTTAGATAAATGAGTAAAAAAGAATACGCTATTTTTGCTAAACTATGCGAAATTATAGAAGAGCATCTCGCGAAATTGTTAGTTCCCTGTTATACATATAAAAGATAGCCTGCCCCATTGCCGTGAGGCATTGCTCTTCCTATAGCAACCGCCCTCTAGAGAATCAACCAACAAATGCTGAAACATCTTTTACTGTCGGGATGGTTCCGCGTGCAACCATTCCTCAAATACGTATTAGTCGTAATACTGATTGCGCCTTTAGTAGGAGCATCCGGACACTCTAGCTCAGCAAAACAATCACAACCAACCAAAGTTGCCGCCGAACAATCAGAAATGAACTCGTCGGCGTACATCTCGGTTCCGATTGCTAGCGAACACAAATTATCACAACCAGAAGCTGTCAAAATTTTGACACCGGAAGTCGATTCGGAGACAGTAAAAATTGCGGCGGTCATCCAGCCAAAAATAATACATCCCAATACTGTAAAGTTAGAGTCTTTGACTGTAGAGACTTTAACTGGAGAAGAAGAAGCAGCATCTTCTAATAATTCTTCTTCTATTGAGCGAGATCCATTTACAGAAGTTGAACTTGCACCACCTATTGTTACTTCTCCAGTAGCACCAGGGAAACTTTCTGGTAATGAAATGAAGTTAGTACAGCGTTTAAAAGCTGTAAAAGCTCAATCTTCAGAGGATAGTTCGCTTAGAGCTACTAAAGTCATAGCTTTGAGAAAAAATTTAGTTCCTCAGCCTACGGATGCACCAGTGAGTGAAGAACCGCAGGAATCAGAACTATCCCAGGAAGATCCAATTGGAAGTCCTCATCCAATCCCTTGGAAATGGATTACAGCTACTCAAGAATTGGTAAGTACTACTACTGGTTCGGGAGTGCGTTATTACCGTAGCTTACCTGTAATTTCTCCAGATGGTCGTTATTCTATTTACAGTCGTGTAAAGCTGGAAGTTAAACCACAGATGCACGAAAGCCGTGTTAGTAGCGTGTTATTTGTGGAAGACAGACGAACTAATCAGTTAAAGGTTGTATCATCTACTTCTGCTTTAGTAGATCCTTTGCTTAAAGGAAATATTGTGCAGAGCCAAGAAAAAGGTTATCTTCCCGGAAAAATTGGTGTATTGGTTCCTGTTGGCTGGTCGGAAAATGGTGAACGTTTCTTAGCACGCAAGTTTGAAGGTTTATTCAATACTGCTCACGCTACAGATGAAGCACTAATTTGGAACCGTCAAAAGAATCAGGCTAATACAGTTGTCCCTTCTCAAAAGAATCATCAGTATGACATTGCTATTTTATTAGGTTGGAGTAAAAATACCCCTGATAATGTGGTATTCCAAGCTGGTGAAATGGGTCAAGAAACCTGGCCGACAATTACAGTTGCTAATGATGGTAAAACAGTTGCAACACCAGAATTAGACCAGCCTACAAATTTTGGTAGAAAGGCTAGTGATGTTTGGGCTGGACCGCAGGTCGCTTATCAATAAGTAAATAAACTTCATAATCATTAATATTATCCCGTTTTAGCTAAAGTTAAGACGGGATTTTTGATTTATTTTAAGGTGAGTTCGATGTTCATTGCTTCGATTCGACGATTATGATTAAGTTATGAGTTATGAGTTATGAGTTATGAGTTATGAGTTATGAGTTATGAGTTATGAGTTATGAAGTAATAAATTAAAACTAAAACTTCTTGCTTATTCCTGGGGTAATTAGTCGGGTTTTTATGATGATTATCTGTTACAACCCAGATTTATCTTAAAAAACCCGACTTATGAAGCTATTCGTCGAATTCACATTATTTCATTTACGTTATTTCATTTACTCAGTTTTTTGTTCAGTTTTTTCAGTCGTTTCGGATTCCAAAGCAGAACCTTTGACTCTGCGGATAGGTACATTCGCAATCAAAGCTGTTGTACGTTGGTTACTTTCCAAAGAAAATTCCAAGCCATCTGCTTCAATTTCCACGTAACGACAAACAATTTCAAGAATTTCTTGCCGCATTTTTTCGATCATTTGAGGGCTTAAGTCAGCCCTATCGTGAGCAATAACTAATTGCAGCCGACGTTTAACATCATTACGACTGTTATCGTGACTGCGAAAAAAAAGTCTTTCCAAAAGTTCAAGAATCATTGCAGCTGTATGAGCGCATACTGGATTTGGTTAAATAATTTTTGTCCACAATAACCTTCGGAGACGGGAAAATAGGTTGTCCTGGGACGAGTCAAAATCAAGAAAATCTACTGTTTCCCCTTCCAATCTACGAGCAATATTACCGTAAGCGGTGGCTGCTAAAGAAGGATTTTCTGATAAAACCAGAGGTTCGCCACGATTAGTAGAAACTATTACTCGTTCGTCGTCGGGAATTACCCCGATTAAGGGAACTGCTAGAAGTTCTTGAACATCTTGCACAGACATCATATCATTTAACCGAACCATTGCGGGCTTAATTCGGTTAATTATTAAGTGAATTTTCTTTACCCCCTGTGCTTCTAATAACCCTACTACCCGGTCAGCATCACGGACGGCTGCTATTTCGGGAGTTGTAACAATTAAAGCTTCGTTTGCCGGGGCGATCGCATTTTTAAACCCCATTTCGATTCCGGCAGGACTATCAATAATTATGTACTGGTACTTTTGTGCTAAAGCATTGACAAGCAATTTCATTTGGTCGGGGGTGACTGCTTCTTTGGTACGATTTTGAGCAGCAGGTAGCAGTACTAAATTGGGTTGCCGTTTGTCTTTAACCAAAGCTTGTTCTAAACGGCATTCTCTTGCCAAAACTTCCACCGCAGTATAAACAATGCGGTTTTCTAGTCCTAACAATAAATCCAAATTTCGCAGACCGAAATCCGCATCAACTAAGGCTACTTGACGACCGATTTTGGCTAAAGCCATGCCCAGATTGGCTGTAGTGGTTGTTTTACCAACTCCTCCTTTACCGGAGGTAATGACAACAATTCGAGTCATGATTACGAATGCGCTGGTGATGGCATTAAAAAATACAGAATGTTTAATTGGTTTTCACCCAGGGGGTGCAGTTGATCAATTATCATCCGCAGGGTGCGGTTGATTATTTATTGCGCTTTTGGTCAAATCTATTTATTCATAGAACAGATTATTAAGTAAATTATTGAATTACTGAATTATTGAATTTTGCTGTTGATTCAACCTCGCTAATTGAAGTCTAGAAAAATCATTAGCCTTGGTGATGCGGATTCCCTGGGCGCTGATGTACGCTACTTCTGCGTAAATTTGCGTAGGTGATTTCTCTGGAGCTCTAGCCAAAGCATCGGCAATTCGCAACTGAGTTGGTTCCATTTGTAAAGCCATAATCGTGCATTCGCTGTTGCCTTGGGCACCCGCGTGAGCAATTCCCCGTAAGCGACCCCAAATTAGAATATCGCCATCTGCGACTACAATACCACCTGGATTTACATCTCCCAAGATAATTACACTACCTCTATGGCGAATTTCCACACCGGAACGTACTGTCGTTTCCAGGTAGAGTGGTTCTGCTGGAGGCAATGTAGCAGTTTTTGATTCAAAGTTAAAAGCTGTTTTCGGCTGCAATTGTTCTACAGAATAACCAGCACCCGCAGCCGCGATCGCAGTTTGTCTACGACTGGTACCCACGGATTTGAGTTGTAAGGACATTTCGCTCAAGGTTTCGGCAATGTCTTGCAGTTGTCTACTATCAAGTAAACGGTCTTGGGCTACCAAATGTACGTTGATCTTAGAATTAAAAAAGCGTTGCTGTGCTAACAGCCGCAGTTTCATTTGTTGCCAAATTTCCGACCAAGTGTACTCGGATACGCAAGCTTCAGATACCGTTGGTAAAATTAATACTAATTTATCTTTTGCATTCCTGATTTCTACTTGAATTTTTTGATTAGCTGCAACTGCATTTTCTAGTAAGGGAATATCAATGCTTATTTGTTGTTCAACAACTGAATTTTCTTCTACGTCTGTTTGATTAGAAACTGATTCATCGTTGTTTGTTTGTTCAGAATTATCTTCAACATTCTTTTCGTCTAAGATATCTAAGATAAATTCTTGCTCGTGATTAACAACAGTAGAAGTATCTTCACCGCTAGTTTGCTCGGAAACTAGCTCGTCCGAAACATGATAAACATTATTTGTACTGGAAATGAAAGTATTTACCAAGGTAGGTTTTTCAATTTCCTTAATTTCATCACTAGTAACTTGGGAATCTGTCTGGGAAACATCATCGTTAGAATTAAATTCTGGAATAGCTGAATCAATAGTCATGCAACACCAGCCAAAACACGAACATCAAGCAATTATAGGAATCCGGTTTGATTTTTAAAATTATTTGTGTAGGGAGGTAAAAGGCAAGAGGCAAGAGGCAAGAGGCTTTCATGATTCTAGAAGATTAAGGTGTACTGAGTTTTTTCAATTGGAAAGTAGGATTCCTACATCAAACAATTTGTTAACCTTTAACATCGACAATTGCGATTAAAACCTTAAATTGTTAATCCCGAAGCGAATATTTTTACTTAGTATGCAGTAAGCATTTAAGAGTGCATCGCGATCGCCAACATTACCAGGGAATAGTACCACTGGTAAATTGGGAAATTGGGGATGATTTTCTGGAGTTTTCACCATAGAAACACCCTTTTGAATTTGACCTAGCAAACGTGCTATTTGTAAAGCCAGACCATTACTTAAAACATCGTTAGAGGTGATACCTCCCTTACTAATTAAAAATCCGATATCAGAAGGTAAACCCCGAACAACATCCATCAATAAACCTGAAACCTTAGCTCCAAATTCTAGCCTGGTAGTAACATCCTCAAAAGTTAATTCCTGACGGCTGGTATAAACTACTGGTGTGTTTCCAGCATTATGTGCCTCATGAACTTTTTTGAGTATATGGGTTAGCAGTGTAGCAGATTGATTCCCCTTCTCAAGTAACTGCGCTACATCTATTTCGATTCCCACAATACCTTTTGCTTGTAATAGAGCTTCTAACTGTTGAGTAGTCTTTTTAACATGAGAACCAACTATCACCGCTCCCGGTTTACCCGTAATCACATATCTAGCCATATTTTCCGGGGAAATTGGTTGGTCTGGTAACATTGCTAAAGCAGTTAAAATACTCGCAGCAGAACGGAATAAAAAGCGTTTTCCTTGACTTGCTGCCACTAATACATCTTCAGCAAACTGATCCAAATCGCTTTGGGTTTCACCATCGACAACAGCACATTGATTGTCTTTGAGTTTGATCAAGCGTTCCAGACTACCACCACGAATATCATCAAGTAAAAATCGTTCTACGGAATCGGCTGTAATACGTCCCTGAGTTTTTTCTTCGACATATTCGGGTAAATAACTGTGATTGTAACTAAATACTGAATCGCGAGCGAACTCAGTTTCATGAACTGCAACAGGAACATCATTAATCATTAAGTAATGTACGCTGTCGCGTGTAATACGTCCTCCTTCAAAAAATGCTGGTACTAGAAAATGAGCATCAAAAGGACCTAATTCTTCAGCAATCACATCAGTTTCAACTGGATAATGTCCCCGTAAAGTTGAATCGCTACGACTAACAACAAGAAAATCTTTGATTTGTTCGGCATCCAATGCCAACTTTAAATTATGACAAACCTCTTGAGTTACAGACGCAGCTTTGTCTGGAGTTAAGGCTCTAGTGTTAGTTAAAACAAAAAAAATTGGGGAATCATCTCTCAACCCCAAACGCAAAGTATCAACATCCCACTGCATTAAAAGCAAGCAACTGTGGACAGTTTGAGAACCAGTCGGATCATCATCAAGAACAATTATTTTTGGTTTGTTAGTCATATTTCAATCATCGGGGCGACTGTAAGTTTCGGATTTGAGATTGAACATCAACAGCTATCTGCAATGATTGATTGAGAAGTTGAGCATATTCCCCAGCCTCTGTACTAACTTGCAAAGCTTGCAGATGAGCTAAATTATTCACAAATAAATCTTGATTGTTCGCAAGTAACTTTTTATTATCGCGTAAAATTCGTTCCGTTTTCAAAGCCCGTACCAAATCTTCTCGAATCAATTGCAATGCCGCAATAACTTGATGGCGATCGCTAATATGACTTTGTGTATTTCCCGCTGTATCTAATTGGTCATTAATATCGATAGCTTGGATGACTTCATGATATTGATCAACTTCATCCAGTAATTTTGTTAAGGATTTAGGGCAAGTTTTTCGCCGCCAAAAAATACGTGATAATACTACCATTACAGGTACTAAAACTAATAATCCTACTCCGAGAAGAATTGAGGAACCAATAGTAGGTAAAATAATAAATGCATAAATAAAACCGACAACAATAGGAGTTAAAGCGAGAGATGTAATTACTTCATTGATCAAAAAACCAAATCGTTGTTCGCGGTTTTTGAGAATCGAAGGACGAAAAACATCTTCTGGATCTACCCCCGTTAAGCGTCTTAATTCACCTTTAGTAATTTCCAAGCCGATTAAATCTGGCTGCACGTTGAGATATTCTCCTGGGTGTGTATCTTGGGTTTGTATCTGATTATTTTAAGAATACTTGGTGAATTAATATCCTGCATAAGCGCTAAACGCGACTACACAAACCCACACCCATCTGTGTGGATTTGATTAATCTATTTTTCCTAAGATAAACTTAATTTAAGAACCTTGTTAAATAGCCCAAGAATGATATCACCTAAATTACTAGAAATTGACCGCTCCATCCGCAACTTATCCTTAGAAGAGCAAATGTGGCTTTTAGAAAGTTTGGTAAAAAACTTGCGACAGAAGACAAATACGAATTCTTTTCCGCTAAATTCTCAAGACATCGAAAAAGAAATGGCTGAAATGGCAAATGATCATGATATTCAAACTGAAATTCATGTCATCGATCAAGAATTTGCTATTACCCAAATGGATGGTTTAGAAAAGCTGTGAGTATTGAACGAGGTCAAATTTTCTTCGTCAATCTTAATCCTGTTGAAGGAAGAGAGCAAGCTGGTAAACGCCCCGTTTTAGTATTGTCTATTAACAGCATTAATAATTTGCCTTTAGTTGTCACCGTAATAGTAGGAACTAAAGGGTCTAATATTGAGCGTAATTATGCAACAAATGTACGTGTTTCTTCAGATGAAAGCGGATTACCAATAGAAACAGTTTTCATGTGTTTTCAAATACGCTCTTTGGATAAAAGTCGGTTTCCCGCTCAATCAGCAGGTCAAATTTCAGAGTCAAAAATGCTAGAAGTGGAAGCTGGTGTTCGCTATTGTTTGGGTTTATAACAATTAAAGATAACTAGATCTCTCTCTACAACCTCTTCCCTCCGCGCCCTCAGCGCCTCAGCGGTTATTTATACCAAATTCTCTCAAACATTTCAGAATGTTGCAAAAAATGTATTCTGACAAATTTGTAGTAAATAATAGTAAAGCTGAATACTTTTAACTATTAATTAATTTATACAAAGTTACTTTCTATCTTTGTGATTAGTTCCAATTGCAATGAGAGCTAGTACCATGTTTGAGTACCACCATGTATTAATAATTGGAGATAAACTAATGACAGACGCTAATCAACCAAGACCAATACAAACTGCTACAGCTAGCGATGGCATTCTCAAGCCTAACAGCAATACTATCAATACAGTTAACATTCGTTCAGGACCTTCGCTGAATAATCGCGTCATTCACGAAGGAAAAAAAGGTGATAAAGTCAAAATTCTCGACCAAACCAAACCTGCTGGAGATACCCGCTCTTGGTATAAAGTAAAATTTGGTTCTCAACCAGACGATATCGGTTGGGTGCGGGAAGATGTCATTGAATTAACTTACACAAATCCTTCTCCGGCTTTCACTCAATTGCTTTTTGCTACTAACAGCAGGACAGTAAGAATTTATGCCGAAGAAGGTAAAATTTATATGAATGTTTATGACAATCGTAGTGAAAAGACAGAATTATATGCTGTAGAGGCTGCAAGATTACCCCAAGTTGATGCTCAAAGCAAATGGAAAAGCTATGTCGCAATCAAGGATAATTCAGCTTACTATGTCAGGTTTATTCCTTTCGGTGAAGTAGATTTTATTGTTAGTAATGCCAACAACGGTAATATTATCCTCAGAGAAAAAGGTTTCCGTGCTAGTGGTAGTCAATATCAGAATCAGTGAACAGTTAACAGTTAACAGTTATCAGTTATCAACCAACTACCAACAACCATCCACAAACTAAGGATATAATCCTCTATCATTTAACGCTTGCGCGACTCTTCCTACACCTAAAACATAAGCCGCTAATCTGGGAGAAATTTTTCGCGTCTGGGATTGGTGCATGACTTTACGATATGCTTGCACCATCAAGCTTTCCATTTCACCGTTGACTCTTTCCTCATCCCAAAATAAATAGGAAAGTCCCTGTACCCACTCTAAATAACTGACCACAACTCCCCCAGCATTACTTAGAATATCAGGTAGTACCGTTACACCTCTTGCTTCTAAGGCTAGGTTTGCTTCTAGTGTTACTGGACCATTTGCAGCTTCGACAACAAGATTTGCTTGGATTTGATTTACGTTTTCTTGAGTAATTTGGTTTTCTAAGGCTGCGGGAATCAACACGTCACAAGGTAATGTTAATAACTCTGCATTAGTAATTGGTTTGGCTTGGGGATATCCCGAAATCTTTTTGTTATTCTCTCTTGCATAAGCTTGTAGTTCCGCAATATCTAACCCGTTCTCCGCAAAAACACCACCCGAACCTGTAGAGACTGCAATAATTTTTGCACCTGCTTTATGCAGTAATTCAGCCGCAGCACCACCAACGTTACCAAATCCTTGAATGGCAATTCGAGTACCTGCTAAAGATTTACCTCGATCAGATAAGGCTTCACGGACAATAATCATTACACCGCGTCCGGTTGCCATTTCTCTTCCCAAGGAACCACCGATGGAAAGCGGTTTTCCAGTGACTACTCCCGGTACTGCATGACCCATATTTACTGAATAAGTATCCATCATCCAAGCCATTTCCCTGGCTGATGTCCCCATGTCTGGTGCTGGTATATCTACTGATGGTCCGATGTCTTTAATTAACTCGCTAATATAACGTCGGGAAATCCGTTCTAATTCGCTGATACTATAACTTTTTGGATTGATTGCAATTCCACCTTTCGCACCACCATAGGGAATACCTAACAATGCACATTTCCAAGTCATCAGCATTGCTAATGCCGAAACTTCGCGCAGTGTAACGGCTGGGTGGAAACGAATTCCACCTTTATAAGGACCTAAAATATCGGAGTGTTGGACTCGATGTCCCGCTAAAACTTGGATTTCACCATTGTCTCGTTTCACCGGAATCGAAACTGTAACGACTTTCCGGGGATGACTGAGTATTTCTGATACACCTTGTTCTAACTTTAATTCTTTTGCTGCTGCATCTAAATAACTACAAGCTTGATCGAATGGACAAATATACGCAGGAGAAGGACTATCGGGTGCAAATGGCGATGTTTGATCCATAAAATAAAATTTAATGATTAAAATATGTTCTCAGCCTAACTTGATTTTTAATGCTTGTAGATAATTTTGTAAATTTCGTTACATTTTTTGTTGCACAATGATTATTTAAGATAACTCTAGATAATTCAAATCATTAGTTTTGAATGGTTAGTTTTTCCCAATTATCCCAAGGATAAGTTGAAAGTTAAATTTAGCCGGTTAAATTCAGTCAGTTAAATTCATAAATATAGAGACGTTATATATAACGTCTCTACAATTGGTGGATTTACGCAGGTTTCCATTAGTTTTTAATGCACTGCTGCTCTGGTTGCTTCAGTATCAATCGGCTTAATCATGAACAGCCGCAGCATATGTCCCATAATTGAAAGAAACGATGGTACCTTTTGCAGAAATTTGATCGCTTTAGGGCGATCGCTCTTACTGATTTGAGCTATTTGCAAATTGCGATCGGAACATTCTTCCAATCTGCGGAAAAATTCCGGATGCTGAGTATTCAGAATCGCTGGAAATGCTCTTGCTGCGGTTTCGTTAGTTTTTTCAATCACCTTAATATTGTATTCGCGAGCATCTATACCTAAAGATTGGTAAAAGTTGATTCGTTCAAATACTGTTAAGGTGTGGGTTACAAATACCGTCAATAAGAAAAAACGTACCCATAATCGTGCTTTCCAATTATTGAACAGTTGTGGTTGAGACCTCAACAGTGCTTTGAAGAAATCTCCGTGTCTGTTCTCATCTTGACACCAACTTTCAAAGTAACGGAATAAAGGATAAAATTGATTTTCTGGATGGGCTTCTAAGTGACGAAACATAATAATGTAGCGCCAATAACCAATTTTCTCAGATAGGTAAACCGTGTAAATAATCCATTCTGGAGGAAAGAATGTATATGTACGGCTTTTGGTTAAATAACCCAAATCTAAAGAAAGATTAAAATCTGCCATTGCTTTATTTAAAAAACCCGCATGACGAGCTTCATCCCGCGCCATGCAGTTAAAAGCATCCGCTAATATGGGATTACGGTTTTTCAGTCGTCGCGACAATTCTTTAAATAGCAAGAATCCTGAAAACTCAGAAGTACAAGAACGTTCCAAGAAATCAATGAAAGCTTCCCGCTTTTCACCGTCTATACTATCCCAAGTTTGTTTAAATTCATCATCGCGCACAAAATGATCGCGATTGTAGTCGGCTTTCAACTCGTCTACAATCGCCTTCAACTCTATCTCATACGCTGAAATATCCATCTGAGCCACAGCGTCAAAGTCGGTAGTGTAAAACCGGGGGGTTAACAGCGTTTCCTGTACAGGAGCTTTTACACCTTCTTTTAGCAATGGCTGTGGGGTTGGAAGAGACTTAACCATGAGAATTCTTCAATTTATCCACTTTCAGCAATATATCCATTAATAGTTGCTTTCTTTCTTCTTTTGCACAAATATTTAAATTGATTTACAAAAACAAATATAATAAGTCAGGTTTTACGCAAATGGTTTTGTACCTCCAGATATTTCACCTCAAAGCCGACTTGTATAACTTTAAACTTGCTGGATTAATCTAATCTGAGAATTTAGATCCCCGACATCTCACAAATCAACTAGGATTGCTATATGTAAATTGACAATTAAGTAAGTATAAAGACAGATGTTCTACAAACTAAAATAGAGGTATAATAATCCTTATAACCCCGTACATTAAGATAAGGTTAACTTAAACTTAATAAGAGATTATTTCAGTAAAAATATGGATGAATCAGATCGAGCAGACAAAGAAAATTTTCTTTACCCGCGCAGTCGGTATTATGGTGAATTCAATCCTCAGAACTTAGTATTCAATGCTAATTTACAAGAATTCGCTCAAAAAGTAGGCTTTATAGTTAATTTGCAAACTTCGGGAAAAGTAACTTCCGAAGATGCATATACTCAAATTAAGGCACTGTGGAAAAACTTGAAACACAGTAAGAAAGAATTAGGAATCAACGAAGAACCTCCAACAGAAAGCTAAAGAAACGCTATTGCGCGTTTCTTTATTTGAATTATCATACAATTAAAACCCTAATGCTCGGCTAATAATTCAAATTCCTTTGGACTTAAAGAAACCATCACATCTTCCGAATCGATGCGGATAATCCAGCGCTTGCTAACTTCTTCATCCGAAAATACTTCTCTGGCGTAGATAAAACCAATTTTTCCTGCAATGTGTGACGGATGCAAGATTACAACTTTATCTCCTACTTGAATGCCTTCTAAATTATCCAATTACGCCCCCAATTTAAATTTAAAATTTATATTAAAAATTAATTAGCAAAATAATTAATACAAGCAATAACCGATGTATTACTTAACTTTCGCTTAACTTGAAAATTATATTAGCGCTTTTTAAGCAATTAACACAAATATCGTAGATAGTAATTACTTATAGACAGCATCATATTCATTCAGGAAAAGTGAAGTTAATTGCTACTACCAAGTTACTTTCGGTTGTAGTAGTTTAATTGTGAATGAGATTGCCACATTCTACTATAATTTTTGATAGCAACTTGATATAAGCTTCATTTTACTTGCTATTGCAGATAAAAATATTTGTATTAATGGCTGTATTTACAGTGAGTTAGTTGTGGAAATCTAGCAGAAGCAATTGGATTTGAGATGTTCGCTCAAATATGAAGAAATGTTTCTAGCTATATAGCGATACAAAAAATAAAAACTACAGCAAGTATTGTATAAATCATGGTAATTTTGTAGCCATAGTTATTGTATTGCCATTAATAGCAATTAAGGGGAAAAAGATAAGTATATTTGCTTAAATGTTAGGGAAGAACAGCAAATATAATTAAACTGCGTAAATCCTGTTGAAGATAGCGTTTCATCAATGCAGGATTACAAATGAGTCATAATTTAGCAATAAAACTTCGTTCCGGAACCCAGCAGTCTCATTCTGTGACAGAAAATCTTGGGTTTATGAAATGTTTCGTCAAAGGAGTCGTGGATAGAAGTTGTTTTGCAAAATTTTTAAGTAATTTATACTTAGTTTACAGTGAATTAGAAGCAGCACTCGAAACTAATAAAAATCATTCTTGTGTTAGTGTAATTTATTTTCCAGAACTCAATCGTAAAGCCAATTTAGAGCAAGATTTACAATTTTATTACGGTTCAGATTGGCAAAAACAAATAACACCCTTATCTGCTGCTGAAAATTATGTTTCTCGGATTAGTGAACTGTCAGTAAAACAACCAGAATTATTAATAGGACACGCTTACACTCGCTACATGGGAGATTTATCGGGAGGACAGATGTTGCAAAAAGTAGTTCAATCAACTTTTAATTTAGTTGGTTATCAAGGCACATCTTTTTATAATTTTGAGCAAATTCCCGACAATAAAGCATTTAAAGATAAGTATCGGGAAGCACTCGATAAAGTACCAATTGATGATACAACAGCCGATAAAATAGTTGCAGAAGCCAATAATTCATTCCAATTTAATATGCAGATAGCTAAAGAATTGGAAGTAATTTTAATCGAGTCAATTGGTGAAGCAAAGGTTAAAGGTTAAAGGTTAAAGGTTAAAGGTTAAAGGTTAATTCTTAGAACAACTGTAAACTGTCAACTATCAACTAACAAAATTCAATGGTATTTCAATTTCCTGGCGTTAAATTTGACTTAGATATCATTAAAAAATATGATACTCCTACACCGAGATATACTAGCTATCCTCCCGCTACGGAGTTAAACGAACAGTTCACCGCTAAGGATTTTCAAGAAGCTATTTCGCTTTCAAATCACAGAAAGACTCCACTATCTTTGTATTTCCACATACCTTTTTGTGAAAGTGCTTGTTATTATTGCGGTTGTAATACTGTGATTTCTAGTAAAAAAGAGATTGCGATTCCTTATGTAGAGCATTTAATTAAAGAAATTCGTCAAACAGCAAACTTGATTGATTCCTCTCGAAAAGTGGTACAAATGCATTGGGGAGGAGGTACTCCAAATTATTTGAATATCCACCAAATAAAACAGCTTTGGGGAAACATTAATCAATACTTTAATTTTGATGTTTCTTCTGAAGTTTCGATTGAAATTCATCCCACATATGTAGATAGAGATTACATTTTCTTTCTCCGAGAAATTGGGTTTAATAGAATCAGTTTTGGAATTCAGGATTTTAACTATCAAGTTCAAGTAGCTGTAAACCGGGTTCAACCCGAAGAAACGCTGTTTAATGTCATGGGTTGGATTCGAGAAGCTGGATTTAAGAGTGTCAATGTAGATTTAATTTATGGTTTACCTTATCAAACTTTGCACGGTTTCTGGAAGACTGTTAAAAAGACAATTCAATTAGATCCTGATAGAATAGCCGTTTTTAATTTTGCTTATGTACCTTGGTTGAAACCATTACAGAAAAAGTTACCAGTTGATGAGCTTCCTCAACCTCAAGAAAAACTAGAAATTTTTCGGTTGACAATCGAAGAATTGACTGCAAATCAATATCAGTTTATTGGAATGGATCACTTTGCTAAAGCTGATGATGAATTAGCGATCGCGCAAAGTAATGGTAGTTTGGGACGTACTTTTCAAGGTTATACAACTCATGCGGAAACGGAGTTATTTGGTTTTGGTTCGACATCAGTAAGTTTGCTCAGGGATGTTTACGCTCAAAATCATAAGAAACTCAAAAATTATTATCAAGCAGTGGAAGCGGGAATTTTACCAATTAATAAAGGTTACAAATTAAGTTGGGATGACATTCTTAGAAGAGATGTAATTATGTCTATCATGTCTAGCGGAATTGTATGTTTTTCAGATATTGAATCAAAATATCAGATTAATTTTAATGATTACTTCTCACAAGAATTAGCCGTATTAAAATTGTTAGAAGCAGATGGATTAATTAACTTATCGACTAATCAAATTAATGTTACACAAATAGGTAGATTGTTAGTGAGAAATATTGCGGTGATTTTTGATTCTCGCAAAACTACGCAAACAAATAAATTCTCTCGTGCAATTTAAGGGTTGGGGGGAACACTTGACAGTTGACAGTTGACAGTTATCAGTTCCCCATTCCCTATTCCCTATTCCCTATTCCCTATTCCCTATTCCCTATTCCCTATTCCCTATTCCCTATTCCCTATTCCCTATTACCAATTTTAAACAAATACCTCGTTAACAAAATTCCCATGTAATCCATAGGGAATATGATGCTTGAGATGTAATCTGGCAATAGGTTGTTTATTCAAATCTTTGGCATCTAAAATTACCACATCTGAACGATGGTGAGTTGAATCGTAAACCAAACCCAACACCCAACCATCATCTTCATCACTATTGCGATTAGCGAAGCTAGATGCCTTCGGCATATCGCGAGGAACAAAGTTCGGTTCGCTTACAAAACCCTGGGGTGCAGCACTCCAAATTTGTTTTTCATTTGTTTGTAAATCAACTTTTTCCCATGCTTGCAATGGTGCGTTACCGTTAGCACCGTGGGCTGCACCCATGTATAAATAACGATGTTCACGTCCGACTTTATCCGGGTGTACACAGGGAAATTCACAACAACGACTTTCAATTAGTTCTCGTCGTACTTTATTGTCTTTAAGGTTAATATAAAACCGCCACAATTGACCGGGTTTTAAAGTATCAAAATCAGTTTGACGGAAATCGCTTTCGGGTTCCACTTCTGGTAAAGCTTCATAACAAATAGAATCAATTATTATTTCTGAATCTTTTTCAAAAGCGTTGGCGTGGTGGAATACAAATCCCGATTGTGCTTCAAGAATTTGCATCACATTTTTATTACCTTCTTTTGCAATATTTGGTTTTCTCGGAATTACAATAACTTTAGTCGGTTGATTTGGTTGAAATTTAATACATTCTCCAGCACCACGCATTCCGAAAGCAAAAGGTAGGGGATTAAAAGCAACAGGATTTTGAAATAAGATGCAGTAATTTGGGGTGATCACAAAATCGTGGATAAAAGCAAAGCCGGGAAGGCTATAAGCATTTTTGCGAACAATTTTACCTGCAATATCTAATTCAAAAATAGTAATAGTTGTAGATAATCCTGGCTTGATTGAAAAATTTACCAAACAAGGTTGATTGTTATCTTGTTCGCAATTAGGGTCAAATCTTGGGTGTGCTGCAAATGCTTCTCCTGGGGATAATATACCATCAAAATGTTCTTTACCTAATGTTTCTAAAGTTTTAGGGTCAAGTTGATGAGGTTCTGCTGCTTCCCATAATGCATATAGTTTACCACCCCAATAGATAACATTTGTATTCGCAATATTTTTCAAATTAAAATCGAAAGCATTCGCTAACCAACCCCCAGATTTTTGTGTACCAAATACCCCACGATAAAGAATTTTTCCCTCTTTTTGTTCTTTTAAATAACCTTCAGTCCGTACAAAACGGTTACGGAAATGAGCGCGTCCGTTAGTAAAAGTAATCTTACTAATCATTCCATCACCGTCAAAAGGATGATGAATTTTATCTCCATTAATATCAAATAATCCCGGACCATTTTTAAACAGCGTACCATTTAATTCCGGTGGGATTTCTCCCTCAATATCATCAATCCAATAATCAAATTCTTCTGTTAAAGATTGATATCCTCCCTGCCAATTTTCGCGAGAATAGGATTTTTCTGGAGTTGAAGCACGTTCGTAAAGTTGAAAGTTTTGCATTTTGATGAATTTTAGATTTTAGATTTTAGATTTTAGATTAGGAATATAGAGTTAGTACCACACTTCCTTAGTAATCGGTGTCATCAGCGTCATCCGTTTAATCCGTGTTCGGGGTTAGGAGTTATAAATTACAACCTTTAACCTTTAACCTATTAATCAACAACTTCTTCCGCCGGTTGTTGCAAAATTAATTCTGATACTAAATGAGGTAGTATTTCTTGTTTGTCACTTTCTTTTAAAGTTGGTTGGATTAATTTTGGAGTTTCTTGTTCCGCTGGGGGTAGCCAATTAATAAACGGTAGCGGTAGCAAAGTACTAAAATTAGTAATTGTCACTAACAACCATAAATTATCAAAATTCTTTTCAGTAACTCCCAAATAATGCATTAATACAGCACCCGTTTCATGAGAAACTAATGCCGCTAAATTAGTTACTGACATTAATAATGCAAACAAAGTCGCTTCTATCCCCGGAGGACAAATTCTTGCTGCTAATACCAAAACCGGCATATAGGCAATTTGTCCCATCACTGTCAAAATTAAACTATCACCCAAACTAAACCAATGGTCATCTATTCCCAAAGCTCGGTTAGCATGAGTTACTAATAACAATGTCGTTAATCCCAACATTGATGAAAGTACTGTACTCCAACCAAAAATTACTCGAAACGGAACGCTTTTGAGAAAACGTTGGAAAATCCAAATTCCTACTAAAGCCGCAACACTCGTTACTAACCGCACTCTTCCCAAAAATTCTGGTTGGAAATGTAACTCGTTAGTAGTAAAAAAGAAAAATGCCGATTCTGAACTTGGTGTTGCTTGCCAAATGAAGAGAAAGGCAGCAGGTAACCAAATTACTTTTTGGCTTACAGCTTGACGCAATAATTTGATTTGCTTTTTAACATCTTCAAAATTGCTGTTTTTATCATCTTCTATATCGTTTTCTACCGGGGATTCAGCAATTAACCAAGCAACTGCGGAGACAATCAATGGAAATGTAGCAGTAATTAAAAAGACATTTCTTGTCGTGAAATGTTCTAGTAAAAATCCGCTAAAGTAAGCAGTTATCAAACTTCCAAATGCCGAAGCACCCCAACAAATCGACTGTAAAGAACCTGCTTCCGCTTGAGATTCTACTCTTGCTCTTTCTACTACCAGTGAATCTACAATTACATCGCTCACCGCTACCGAAAGCGAACTCAGCGCGATCGCAGTTGTTGCTGCCCAGCTACTATGGACTATTGTTGCCATAGCAACCCAGGCTATTGCTCCAAGTATCCCTGATAAAATTAAATAAGGTCGTCGTCGATAACCAAATATGGGGAAACCATCGGAAAAGAAACCAAATAGAGGTTTAATAATCCAAGGTAAAACGATAATACCAAATAAGGCGGAAACCTCAGCAGGACTTAGCCCAAGTTCGTCTTTGAGAAAAAAGCTCACCGCTAAACGCGACAACCCCAAAATACCTTGGACAAAATAAACTGTAAGAATCGCGAACAACTCTGCTGTCGGCTCGTTACCAAAAAGGATTTTTTCTTTGATTAACTGTTTGATCTTAGACCAGTCAGAGGAGGAAACCAGCATTAGTAAATTTTTTTTAAGTTTTCTCTACTTTTATTATGATAACTAGTAATAATGCTGGCGACTGTCTCAAGTATGGAATGTCAAGAGATATTCATGGATTTATCTCTAATAAAGTGGTTTGTAAGATACTGCTGAGGGTAGTTGAGTTCCGCATTCCAGAGCTATTTGTAGAAAACGTACTGGTGGTTGTTTACCTTCTGCTAACTCCAAAGATATTTCTAAAAATTCCCCTAATGTGTATTCTTTTTCGACTTTATCAATCATACAGCTACAAGTTGACTGCATTTCCGGTTGCATTTTGCTAGTACAACCACTTAAAAATGCTTGTTTAATTTTGTCAGGATAAGCATTCGAGGATTGAGAATTAACTGGTTTTTCAGATAGTCTACTTGTAGGTAAAGATGGTAATGGTGTTGACGACACTCTGGGTATGCTTGTTAAAGGTGGAAGTGATAACTTCGTTGGCTGTGGTAAAGGTGGTATTGTTAAGGGTTTTAGAGGTGCGATCGCAGCAGTCATGATTGGTAATCCTCTTGTATTGCTCAGGGAGGCTCCAATAAACTTGGTTTGATGCAAATTAGCATTAGTTAAATAAGCTTGGTTAAGATTGGCTTGACTTAAATCAGAACCTGTTAAATTTGCACCTGTTAAATCAGCATTACTTAAATTAGCTCCGTTCAAATTGGCTCCACTCAGATTTGCACCAACCAACACCGCAAAACTTAAATCCGCACCCTTCAAATCAACTCCACTCAAATCGCATTTCGCACATTGCTTAGTTTCTCGCAACTGCTTTAAATGTTGAGGATTTCCGGCTTTTGCGGGAAATGTCAAACAAACTGATGTTAAAACAATCCCAAAACTGATCAATATTTTAATTTTTTTCATTATTTTGTTTGTAATGCATAAGTAGTATATATATTCTTATTTTAAAAACTTCAATATTTTTAATCAATTCTTTTTACAGTCACTTCCATTACCTAAAACTACAACTGCATTTTGTCCCCCAAAACCAAAACTAAAACACATCGCTCGCCTAATTTTACTTTGACGCGCTTCTCTAACTAAATTCAAATCAAATTCTGATTTCTGCAAACCAACACAGGGCGGTAAAATTTGTTCCTGCAAACTCATTAAACAAAAAGCTACCCCCAAAGCTCCAGAAGCCCCAAGTGTATGTCCAGTAGCGCCCTTCGTCGAACTAACCGCCACATTCGGGGCAAATATACTTTGTATAACCCGATTCTCAACCCGGTCATTCATCTGCGTAGCTGTACCGTGAGCGTGAATGTAGTCTATCTCTTCGGGAGAAATATGAACGCGATGTAAACATTCCCTAATCGCAGAAATTGCGCCTTTTCCTTCCGGGTCTGGTTTATTAGCATGATATGCGTCCGCTGTCAACCCAAAGCTTAAAATTTCACCATATATCTTCGCCCCTCGCTGACTTGCTAATTCTGCCGATTCCAAAACAAACACAGCCGCACCTTCACCTAAAACCAAACCTTCTCGATTCACATCAAAAGGATAAGCACCAGTTTGTGCTAAAGCTCCCATTTGATCGAAACCAGTTATCGTCAAAGGCGTAATTGGTGCTTCCACCGCACCCGCAACGACTCGCTGACATCGACCAGATTTAATCAAATTAAAACCTTGAAAAAGCGACCAAATTCCAGTAGCGCAAGCTGCCATCGGCGCTAGTACAGTACCAGTCGCACCCACAATTTTTGCTGTTGCGATCGCGCTCATATGAGGTAATGAGGAAAGGAAGGGGAGATGGGGGGATGGGGGGAGGGGGAGAGGGGGAGAAAATTTTTCTATCTTGTCCTGATACATCCACTTTGCCATTTTTTCCAGTTCCGCTTGATAGCTGCGACTCGAACCAATGACTATTCCGCAATCGGGTAAAGGTGGAACTAATGAAGCATCTTGTAAAGCAGATGTAACAGCTTGTTGAGTCAATTTTTTTAACTCAGCAGGTTGAACGCCAATTAAACCCATTGGTCGCCGCGATATGCCGAAGGCATCTAGCTTCGCTAATCGCAATTCTAGAAACGGCTGATAACATTTAATTCCAGATTCACCAGCAATTAAACGCCGCCAACTATCCTCCAGGTTATTACCTAGAGCAGAAAACAAACCAATACCAGTAACTACAACCCGATTCAATTTTGGATTTTAGATTTTAGATTTTGGATTGAGAGTTAGGAGTGAGGAATGAGGAGTTAGGAGTTATTTTTCCCCTTATCCCCTTATCCCCTTGTCCCCTTGTCCCCTTGTCCCCTTGTCCCCTTGTCCCCTTGTCCCCTTGTCCCCTTGTCCCCTTGTCCCCTTGTCCCCTTGTCCCCTTGTCCCCTTGTCCCCTTGTCCCCTTGTCCCCT